>Ga0182014_10000158_pt1 | contig 80498 bp, 57 predicted proteins | sample 612S2DmetaG_FD_120489 | JGI IMG/M metagenome (GOLD analysis project Ga0182014, IMG submission 120489) | Permafrost microbial communities from Stordalen Mire, Sweden - 612S2D metaG | ecosystem: Environmental > Terrestrial > Soil > Wetlands > Permafrost | place: Sweden: Stordalen | collected...
AAGATGAAAATGCATTTTTTTGAAGAAGGAGTCGGAAACGCGCGATTTTTCTTCGTGATCTTCGTTGCCTTTTGTTGAAAATCCCTTTGCCCGCTGGTTAAAAAATTACGGTAAATTACGGTAAATTACGGTAGTTTTGTTGCGGCGCAAGGGGGTTTGCGGGCGCGGAGGCGCCTCGGGCGCGGGACAGAATTCAGCGGGGATCGCCCTCATCCTAACCTTCTCCCCCGGGGAGAAGGGACAGATGTCGGACGGTTCTGGTGTTGCGAGGGAGCGTCCGGCAAATCCAGTCTTGTGCTTTTCCGGCCTGCGGCGCGGAGGTTTGGGCGGTTTATGCAGGCTTATGCACCCTTGTGCATGATAAAAAGCGGGGGGGTTGGAGTGCTTTCGCAGGCCAGGCGAGCTTGAGATCGTTGATAATCAAGGACATGCAACCCGGCGCTTGGAAGTTTTTGAACGATGCCAGGCATACCGCTCGGCAGGAGAGGTTTCTTGGGAATAGGGAGCGGCTCGGCAGGAGCCTCGCCCTGCCGGGGCGTTTATGGCAGGGCAAGGCTCCTGCCGAGCCGGGCGTGTCCAAGAACTGAGATTCGGCGAAAGGCGGCTGACGCAACGGCTGCTTGAGTTTTTGGCGCGAGCGTCTAATCTGAGGGGATGAAAAATGATGTGTTGCCGGTGGAAATTCGCGGCGTCCTGCCGATGAATAGCGGCTGGGCAATTTTTGTGGGCAATTCAAAGAAGGTGTTCATCATCCAGGTCGAGCCGAACATGGGACTCGTCATCAACAATTTTCTGCGCGATGCCCGCAAGGAGCGGCCTCTGACCCACGACTTGATCAATAATATCTTCAAGGGGCTTAATGTCACCATAGAGCGGGTGGTCATCACGGAATTGAAAAACGCCACTTATTACGCCCGGCTCCTTTTGCAGCAGGAAAATGAGTTGGGGCGCAAGATTGTCGAAATTGACGCCCGGCCCAGCGATTGCCTGGCCCTGGCCACGGCCCAGAAACGCCCCATCTTCGTTTCCGCGGCTCTCTTCGAACAAGTCGAGGACATGAGCGCCACCCTGGAACGGATCAACGAAAGCACCGGCGAATCCGAGGAACCCGATTAGCCCCCTCCCGCCCATGCCTTCCGCCGCCCCCAAAACGCCCGTCCTCCTTGTGTGCGGCGAGGACGAATTCGGCGTCAAACAGCGCGCCCGCGAGGTGTTCCAAAGCTGGAGCGGGCAAATCGGCGGCTCCGACCACGAAATCATTGATGCCTCTGTCAATAATAGCAGCGAGGCCCTGGCGGCTTTGGCCAGATTGCGCGAGGCCCTGCAAACCCTTCCCTTCTTCGGCGCCGGCAAAGTCGTCTGGCTGCAAAACTGCAATTTCCTGGGTGAGGAGCGCGCCGCCGGCGCCCAGGACGTGACGGAGCGCCTCGCCGAACTTTCCCGGGAACTCAAGGCCTTTGACTGGCGCGATGTCCGCCTTCTGGTCAGCGCCGGGAAAGTGGACAAGCGCAAGGTCTTCTACAAGACCTTGGAGAAAATCGGCTCGGTTGAACTTCTGGCCGGCTGGTCCGCCAACGAGAGCAACTGGCTGGCGCAGGCCGAGAACTTCACCTTGCAGGCGCTACGCGATCTGGGCAGGGAAATTTCCGACGAGGCGCTGGCCCGCCTGCTCGCCAACACCGGCCCCAACCCGCGCGCGCTCCGCGCTGAAATCGAAAAACTTTCCCTCTTCGCCAGCGGGCGGCTGCGACTGGAAACGGCCGATGTCGATGCCGTCGTTACCCGCAACAAGCAGGCCCGCGCCTTTGCCCTGGCGGACGCGTTGGGCGAACGCAATTTGCCCAATGTATTGCACCACCTGGACCAGGAGTTGTGGGAAGTGCGGCGCGACTCCCAGCGGAGCGAAATCGGGCTGCTCTACGGCCTCATCAGCAAGGTGCGAGCGCTGCTTTTCGCGCGGGAGATGCTGGCGCTCAAATGGCTCAAACCGGAGTCCGAGTTTTACCGCTTCAAGGCGCAACTGGCCCGCATCCCAACCGACGCGCTGCCGGAGGACAAGAAGTTCAACCCGCTGGCGCTGAACCCTTATGTCCTTTTCTGCGCGGCGGCGCAGGCGCGGAACTACTCGCGGGAGGAATTGATCCAGGCCATGGAGTTGCTGCTGGAGTGCAACCAAAAGCTCATTTCGCGCAACCTGGACCCGGCGCTGGTCTTGCAGCAGGTTCTGGTGCGGATCGTCAGCCGTCCCGAAGGCCAGCCCGCCCGGGGAGTTCTGACCGCCGCCGCTTGACTCCGAGCCATTCTGAAAGGATATTGCCCCGCTGTTCGATGAATCCGAATTCGGCAAAGTTGATGGTAGCTGTGGCTGACCACTCGGTCTGCGTCAAGATCAATGGCCGCGCCGATTTCACTTCCAGCGTCGATCTCAAGAAACTCATCACCGAACTGTGGCAGCGTGGCTACAACCGGTTTGTCTTCGAGTTGTGCGACTGCGTGATGATGGACAGCACTTTCCTGGGGATGTTGTCGGGCATCGGATTAAAACTGAGCGACGCGGGCAGCCCGCAGGGGTCTTCGCTGGAATTGCTCAATCCAAGTCCGCGCATCGCCGAGGTGCTCGAAAATCTGGGTGTGGAGCATCTTTTTTGCATCACCTCCGGCGCCAGCCCTGTGACGAGCCATTTCGAGCCGCTGGCCAAGGGTTGCGGGGAGTCGCGCGCGGAGATCGCCCGCACCTGCCTGGAGGCGCACAAGACCTTGATGGAGATCAAGCCGGAAAACGCGGGCAAATTCAAAGACGTGGCCCAGTTCCTGGCTGAAGACCTCCAACGCCTGGAAATGGCGGAGAAGAAATAACCGCTACTTGCGCCGCTTCCATTCCTTCTTGGGCGGCTCCGGCAACCCCTGCGCGCGGAACGCGGTGCGAAAATGCATCTTGGCCACCTTGCCCAGGTTCGCCGCCCCCCGCCGGGCGACAAACTCCCTGGCCGCCGCTTCCACCGCCGCGGAAGCCCCTTTGGGAAACTCCATCTCGTACTCCTTGCCCATCTCGCGCAGGCGCGTGACAAATTCGTTGCGCGCCAGGATGGATGCCGCTGCCACCGCAAGGTCTTCCTCCGCCTTGTGCCGCTGCACCAGTTCGACGCTCCGCCCCAGAGGCATCAGCGCCTTCGCAATGACTCCCTTGTCGTGGGCGAACTGATCGCTGATCGCCCGCACCGGCTTTGGAACCATGCGATAGGACACCGCCATAAGATTCTCGATGACGCGGGCGTGGCCCCACCCTAAAAGAGTGTTGACGCTCTTCATTTTGAAGTGGAGCCGGTTGTAGGCCTCGTTGCCGATGGGCACGACGTTGAAGAGACAGCCGGGCGTGTCGCGGATCAACTGCGCCAATTCAGCGATTCGCCGGTCGCCGCCGATCTTTTTGGAGTCGCGGATGCCGGCGCCCTGCCAGCGCCTGACCACCCCTTCATTGATATAGACCCCCGCCACGCAGAGCGGACCAAAAAAGTCGCCCTTGCCGCTTTCATCCACGCCAATGCGCGGGGCAAGCAGTTCCGGGTTCAAGACGGTTTCGTAGCCCAGTTTGACCTCCTGCAAAATAAGAGGTTCGAGGACAAACTCGACGAAGTCCTGAGTGCCTTTTCCCTGCACCACCAGCTTGCCGCTTTGGTAAAACACCACGTTGGTCTTTTCCTTTTCCCCGGCGAAACGGGCATAAGGCACCTCGCGGAACGTGTAATTGCTGGCGCGCAAATGCGCCTGGAGCGCCGCCGCCTGGGCGTCGGTCAGCTTGCACGTATAATTCGTCAGTGGTTTCAATTCCACCCCCTGATCGTAATCCCATTTCCAATCCCCCGTCAATTGGCCATGCGCCCCGGTGTTTCGGGCTCACCTTTGGGACATAGGCATGCGCCGTCCACGGGTGAAACCACAATATACTTTGGGAAAATGACGAAGCTCCAAGGTCTAAGGAGGCTCGGCTGGGCGCGGCTCCTGCCGAGCCGGGCGCTGATTGGCGCCCTTTGGCGGGTCAGCCTGAAGTTTTACCTTGACTGACCTTGACTGACCTTGACCAAGCGAACCGGACCAGCTCTTTTTGGCCATTTCCGCCGCCGGTCCATGGAATGGCACAGCGTTCACGAAATCCGCCCTCTCGCCGACGCCGGACTTCCCGCCTGGCCAAATGAGTTGGCATCGTGCTATTACATCACAGTCTGAGCCAACGTGCCAACCGCCGGGCGGATCAAAATGAAAAGGGTCTGAAGATTGCTGTACACAATAAATGAAAGTAAACTTTCCTTCGATAAGGTCCTGGGCTTTAACGTTAAGGCTGCGGGCGACCACTTCAAACCCGACCAGCCGGAGTCAAGTCAAATCTAATGATGGTCTCTCATTCGCCACCAACCCACTCATACCCTCCGTAAATGTGGTCCCAAAGTCCCAATGAAAAACAAAACAGCGCGATGCAGTCCAATAATGCAAAAACCAAGAGACAGTACACCAAAGGCAAAACGGGCAACCGACGGACGAACAAGGCTAATCCAGATAGCAATGAAAGCGCGCCAAGTATCCAAAACCACAGAGGAGTTGTCATGGCAAGCTTGGTGATGCCTGATAACACGCACTCGACCCCTAATAACCCGCGGTACGCTTCACGCATGTGACCGGCCATGCGACCGAGGATTATAGCCGCGAGGCAATTTCCGGTGGTTAGAGCCGCGCAGTATAACGCAATATAAAGCCGTTTCATTCGGTACTCTCAAAATTGCAGCGCAATCCCATTTCGCAACTCCCTTTATGCTTCAATTCGATGCGAAAATACCGTACCGCTCTGTGCCGTCAAAATCTTTCTTGCCCGATATCCTGTTGATTCTACTTATTGCAAGAGTAGACATATACGCCTGGCTTCGCCTCAACCATATACCACAGTGTCCGATGAGCGCGAACGAAGTTTTAAAGGCGGTGGAGTAACGGCAAGCTCTCGTCATCCATCGCCTCAACGCGCTGGATGATTTCGGGGCGCAGTTTCTGTGGCTCTAAAACAGTCGCTTCCATATCACCAATATGTCCCACGCCACCAGCAAAGGCGAGTCATTTTCTTCTTGGAAGCTCGGCCGCCAGGGTGTGAGACAAAACTCTTCAAGCGGTTTGTCTCCGCAGGGCAGACCATGAGAGTCCCATATACACTCATATCCAAACGCTGGGTGCCCAGGGGAAAGCGGCGCTGGCGCGCCCGCACTCCAAGACGCTTCGCGCACACAGGAAGCTTGGGAGAATCCGCCAGGTCTTGGAGTGCGCGCGCGCCAGCGCCGCTTTGTTCCTCAAACAGGCGCCGTGGCCCAACCAGGAGAGTTTTTCTAACCCCCCGGCCGCCTCGCTGTGACCAAACGGCATTGACCGAACACGCTGAGCGGCGCATGATTGGCTGGATATGCGCCTGCGAACTCTCTTGGGACTGGCCCTTTGCGCCACGGCTGCTTCCGCCCAAATAACCAATCCGCCTGCCAATACCCGGTCACTTTCCTTGCGCGACTGCATCCATCTGGCGCTGCAAGACAACCTGGGCTTGCGGATCCAGCATCTCACGGTCGAGATTGCCGGCGATTCGCTCAGCGGCGCTTACGGCCCGTACGATCCCACACTCTCGTTTAACGCCTCGCGCGGCTATGTGGCCGAGCCGGGCGACTATGACCCGCGAAAGTTCAACCCCTATTTCCAGTCGGACATTACCACCAGCAAACTTGGCCCGGAACTCAGCGGGCAGACGCCCTTTGGATTCAGTTACGACCTCAGCGGCGGCGTCCAGAAGAACCAAGCCATCACCGACTTCCGTTCTGATCCCAGTGATGCGGCTTTTTTCCCCGGCGGCATTCGTTCCACCAATGATTACAACGCCGCCGTGAATCTGGCCATGCGCCAGCACCTCTTGAAGGATTTCTGGATCGATTCCAGCCGCGAAGTGCTCCTGGCCCGCCGCGCGGCCTTGAAGATTTCCCAGCAAGCTTTGCGCTTTCAAATCATGACGACCTTGCTCGCGGTTGAGCTGGCCTATAACGACCTCATCGACTCCCGCGAGGAAATCCGGGCGCAGGAACAGGCCCTGGCGCTTCGCCGCGAGTTTGTCGCCGAAACTCTTCGCCGCGTCCAGGTCGGAGACCTGCCGCCACTGGACAATGCCCAGGCCCAAACCCAACTGCAAAACACCCTCACGGCTCTGGCGTCCGCCCGCGAGACTTTCGCCGCCCGCCAGAACACCTTGATCGGTCTTCTGGCGGATGACTATAGGAAGACGTGGGCCGACGTTGACCTCCAAACTGCGGACGCTCTTGTGGCTCTCCCCGCCGATGTCAGCCGCTCGCGCAGCTTTCAATCCGCCCTCGCCAACCGGCCCGATCTCATCGAAGCCCGGCTGGAGGTGGAGAAGCGCGCCGTCATGGTCAAGTTCAGCCTGAACCAAGTCTTCCCAAGCCTCGACCTGATCGGAACCTACGGCGGCCTGGGCAGCGAAAACGACTCCGGCGGTTCAGCCCTCAATGACGCCTTGAGCGTCCGCTACCCGGAATACTCCTACGGCATCGTCGTCAGTTACCCGTTGAGCAACGTCCGCGCCCGTGGCGACTACCGCGCCAGCAAGGCGGCCAAAAAGATCGCGGAACTGCAACTTCAGAAGGCGGAGCAAGACGTCCTGTTGCAAGTGGCCGATCTGGTCAATCGCGTCGGATACCGCTTCAATCAGGTTGATTCGACGCACCAGGCGCGGCTTTACGCCGAGGCGGCGCTGGAGGCCGAAACCAAGAAATTCCAGGCCGGCTTCACCACCAGCTTTGCCGTCCTCCAATATCAGGAAATCCTCACCCAGGCCCGCACCGCTGAGATTCGGGCGCAGGTTGATTACAACAACGTCCTCGCGCAATTGGCCTTTGCGGAGGGAACAACCCTGGAAAGGCACCATCTGAGCCTGGAACTCAAGTAGCGTCAAAGAATGCGATCCGCTTTCCCGCATCCCGGGAAAGTCCTTTTCCCGGGCGCGTTGAAACTAAATCGAATAATCGGCCATCCAATTGTGTCACTTGTATATGGACGGGCATAAATAAAGGGACATGGCTCCGCTGGAGCGTCGCCCTACCGGCGTGCCGTGGCAGGGCGACGGCCCAGCGGAGCCGTCCCAAGAGACTCGTTGCGAATTGTCCCTTTATTTATATCCATTCAAATACTCATGCGGAAAAAAGAACTCATCTGGCTCGGCCTGCTGCTGCTGCTGTTGTGCGGCGTTTACGCCCGCTATTTTACCTCTGTCAAGAAACCGATCTCCATCAACGCCTCCTGGCGTCCCGACATGAACGCCAATGGCGCGCTCATTCTCATGTTTACACTCAACGATGATGTCAGACTGACCAGCTTGAAGGTCTTCCCGCTGGAGGACGGCAAGTTCAATCCCCTGGCCCGCCCGGTTTGGAACCTGGTAGCCGATACCGATCCGGCCCCCATCCGGGCCTTTGCCTATGGACAGCGCATCAGGGGATTGAAACCAGCCCTGTCAGGCGTGCGTGCCGACCCTTTGACACCCGGAGCCTCTTACCGCCTTGTGCTTGCCGCCGGCGATGTGACAGGCTACCGGGATTTTCGCGCCCAAGCCGCCCCGCCGTAGGCCTCCGCGGGGCGCATCTCAATTCCTGGACATAAGCCGGAGTCGTCAAATAGCCAAACCACAATACGCCGGGGGAAAATGACGAATGACGGAATCTCTTAAGCTTTTCGCACAGGTTGCTGCTTTGGCGTTGCGTCCGGGTGGCGGTTGCGTAGAATGGGTTGGAGAGACCGAGTATGAAATCCGATGTCACGAATGAAAAAGGAAAGCCGGTCGCGGCGCGCGCGGCGCTCAATCAGCTTGAGCAGCTGAAAATGTTCACGCGGGTTGTCGCCGACACCGGAGACTTCGCGCTGTTGAGGCAATTCGGGCCCGAAGACGCCACGACCAATCCGACCTTGATCCTCAAGGCGGCGCAAAAGCCCGATTACCAATCGCTGGTGGAGAAAGCCGTCCAGGACGGAAAGAAAGGGGCGCAGCCGCCCGACGATTTGATGCGCAAGCTGCTGGTGCTCTTCGGGCTTGAAATCCTGAAGATCGTGCCGGGGCGGGTTTCGACGGAGACGAGCGCGAAACTTGCGTTCGACACGGAGGCGCTGGTGGCGGAAGGGCGCGAGTTCATCGGGCAGTACGCCAAGGCGGGCGTGGGGCGGGAACGGGTGCTGATCAAACTGGCGACGAGCTGGGAAGGCATCCAGGCGGCGCGCATCCTGCAAAGGGAAGGCATCAATTGCAACATGACGCTGCTGTTTTCAATGGCGCAGGCGGTTGGAGCGGCTGAGGCGGGGGCGAAGCTCATTTCCCCGTTTGTCGGGCGTATTCTTGACTGGAATAAAAAGGCCAACAAGCGGGACTACACTCCGTCCGAGGACCCGGGCGTGCAGTCGGTGCGGGAAATTTACGCTTATTACAAGACCTTTGGCTATCCGACCGAAGTCATGGGCGCCAGCTTCCGCAGCAAGGGAGAGGCGCTGGAATTGGCGGGATGCGACCTGCTGACCATCAGCCCGGATTTGCTGGCCGAAATGCAAGCCAGCACCGAGCCGGTTCCCCGCAAGCTGTCGCCGGAAACGAGCCGCGATGCGCGGCTGTCGCGGCTGGCGCTGGATGAGAAGAAGTTTCGATGGATGCTCAACGAGAACGCGATGGCGACGGAGAAACTGGCCGAAGGCATCCGCACGTTCGCGGCGGACGCGTTGAAGCTGGAGGAGTATCTCGGCCGGAAATTGTGAGGCATGGAGGAGTTGCAGCAGATTGGGCGCACTTACGCGATTTGGCGCAAGCGCAAACTCTCCTATTTTGCCGGATGCGACTATTTCCGGCTCGCCAGCCATCCGGCGGTGATGGCGGCGGTCAAGGATGGCCTGGGCCAATTCGGCTTGAACGTGGCCGCCTCCCGGTTGACGACCGGACATCATGCCCTTTATGCCCGCCTGGAAAGCGCGCTGGCCGAATTCTTCGCGGCCCCGGCCGCGGTGGTGACGGGCAACGGCTACTCGGCAAATCTCATCGCGGCGCAGGCGTTGCGGGAGGAGGTTTCCCATGTGCTGATCGACGCCCGCGCTCACGCCAGCCTGCGGGATGCCGCGCGCTATTTCGCCTGTCCGGTGCTGGAGTTCAAACATCGCGACGCGAACGACCTTGCCCGGCGCCTGGGCCGCCTGCGCGGCCGGATCAAGCCGCTGGTGCTGACCGACGGCCTGTTCCCGCACGACGGGGAAATCGCGCCGCTGAAGGAATACGCGCGAATACTCCCGGCCCGGGGATGGATCATGGTCGATGACGCGCACGCGGCGGGCGTGATCGGGGCGAGCGGAAAAGGGACCGCGGAATATACCGGGGCGCCGCGGGAGCGTCTGGTGCAGACGGTGACGTTGAGCAAGGCTTTCGGGGTTTATGGCGGGGCGATTCTGTGCGGGCGGCGGCTGCGGGCGAACATCCTCAGGCGCAGCGCCATGTTTGCGGGAAGCACGCCCTTGCCGCTGCCGCTGGCCAACGCGGCGCTCAAGGCCATCGAAGTGCTGCGCCGCGATCCAGGGCTGCGCTGCCGTCTGAGCCAGAATGTCAATTACCTCAAGAGCGCCTTGCGGTCGCGGGGTCTGGCGGTGCCGGCCACTCCTGCGCCGGTCGTCTCTTTGGTTCCGCGGAACGCCGCCGAGGCTGGATTGATCCGGCGGAGCCTGCTGGCGCGCGGGGTATTGCCGTCGTTTATCCGGTATCCGGGCGGGCCGGCGGGCGGGTCGTTTCGTTTCGCGGTGAGCAGCGAGCATTCGCGGGAGCAATTGGATGATTTATTGACAGGATTGAATTTTGCGCTTTGCAGGCGTCGCCGCAGGCATATCCTCAAAGGCGTTTAAAACATCCGGGGCATTTATGTATCGAGAAAAAAAAGTCGTCGTCGTCATGCCGGCCTACAACGCGGCCCGAACCTTGGGCCAGACTTATGACGAAGTCATGGCACAAGGGGTCGTGGACAAGGTCATCGTGGTGGATGACGCCAGCCGCGATGAAACGACGGCCATCGCCCGGAGACTGCCCAACACCATCGTCTTCACGCATCTCAAGAACCTGGGCTACGGCGGGAACCAGAAGAGTTGCTACCGCCTGGCCCTGGATGCGGGCGCGGACATCATCATCATGGTTCATCCGGATTCGCAGTACACGCCGAAATTGATTCCGGCGATGGCGTCGATGATCGCCTCGGGGCTGTACCCGTGCGTGCTGGGGAGCCGGATTTTGGGCAATTACGCGTTGCGGGGAGGGATGCCGGGCTGGAAGTACGTGGCCAACCGCATCCTGACGCTGACGGAGAACATCATGCTGGGGGCCAAGCTGTCGGAATACCACACGGGCTACCGTGCGTTTTCGCGGGAGATACTGGAGCGGCTGCCGCTGGGGGCGAACTCGAATGATTTTGTGTTTGACAACCAGATGCTGGCCCAGATTCTCTGGTTCGGCTACACCATCGCCGAGGTCAGTTGTCCGACCAAGTATTTCGCCGAGGCGTCCTCCATCAATTTCCGGCGGAGCGTCAAATATGGCTTTGGCTGCCTAGGCACCGCGCTTTCGTACCGGCTGGCGAAAATGAACGCGTTCCCTTCGCCGCTGTTTCCGCGGATTAAATCTGCCAGCCCTGGCGGTACTGCCGTTTGACAACGGCCGCGGCTTCGGGGGCGTTCTTCGCCGTCATGGCGGGGCCGTCCCATTCGAGCTTTTTGCCGACGCGCAATGCGACGCAGCCGAGCAGGATGATTTCGGTGAGATAAGCGGCGATGTCGAAATTGGAGAAGGCGACGTCGTGTTTGCCATCCTTGCAGGCCTGGAGCCATTCCCTGTGCTGGCGTTCATCGGGTGCGCCTCGGAAAGCATTGCGCGCGATGGTTCGCGGGATGGCCTGGGCCGCCTCGCAATTCTGGAGGCCGGTCATTTCCTTGTCACCTTTGAGTTTGACAAACGTCCGCAAGTCCTGGTCGCCGTCGTCGGGCGAGAAGATGCTTCCCTTTTCTCCGACTATGATGCACCCGCTGTTGGAGATATTGCCCATCATGGCTTGGGCATCAGCGGTGATTTCCGCGGGCGGCCTGTTGCCGCCGTCGGACCAATTGAGCGTCACCGCCGGCAGGCCCTCGCGCGCGGGAAACTCGAAGCGGATGCGCGAACTGACCGGATACATTTCCGACTTCATGCCCGAAGAGTTCGCTTCGATCTCGGTCGGATAGCCCAGCTTGAGAGCGCGGAAAGGCCAATTGACTGTGTGGCAGGCCATGTCGCCGAGGGCGCCGGTGCCGAAATCCACCCAACCGCGCCAGTTGGCCGGCTGATATACGCCGGGACCGGCAAAGCTCTGATGCGGACCGTCGGGCCAGGTGGCCTTGAAGGGGCGTTCCGGGGCAGTGCCCAGCCAGAGGTTCCAAGCCAAAGCCGGCGGCACGGGATCGGTGCCGGGCGGACGGTCCAAGCCTTGCGGCCAGATGGGCCGGTTGGTCCAGACATGGGCTTCATGCACCGGCCCAATCAGCCCCGCCTGCACCACCTCGACCGCCCGGCGGAGGGAATCCGAGGCGCTGCCTTGGTTGCCCATTTGCGTGGCGACCTTGTATTGGCGTGCCAGGTCCCGCAGGGTACGCGCTTCAAACACATCGTGCGTCAGGGGCTTTTGACAGTAAACATGCTTGCCCAGTTTGATGGCGGCGGCCGCGATGACGGCGTGCATGTGATCGGGCGTGGCGATATCAACGGCGTCGATGGACTTCTCCTTTGCCAGCAACTCGCGGTAATCCTGGTAGGTGTTGGGGGGGGCAAGCTTGGCCCCGGCAAACTGGCCCTTGACGCCGTCGAGGACGTCGGCGCTGGTGTCGCAGAGGGCGACCACATTTTCGCCCGCGTTCACGATGTAGCCGAGGTCGCTGGCTCCCTTGCCGCCGCAGCCGATTTGGGCGACGTTGAGCCTGCTGTTGAGGTTCTGGCCGCGCAACAAATAAGGGCCGGCCAGGGCCGCCCCGCCGGCGAGGACGGAACCGTATTTGATGAATTGCCGCCGGGACTGCCTGGAAAGAGTAATTTGCTTGTTCATACTGAAAACCCAATGTGCCAGCCCGCCGGTGAATTGCAAGGCGGCAGATTGCGATGCGCCTGCGCTACCGGCTGGCGGCGGGAGCGGCGGCTTGGGCCGGCGCGCGGCATATTACATTGTTGACTGAATCGGCGATGAACAGGTTTCCATTTCCGTCCACCGCAATGGCCGCGGGGTCCGCGAACGGCCCCCAGGCCGCGCCGGTCAACGGCACGGGCGGCAGGCGGGAGACCTTCCCATCCGGCGAAACTCCGTGGAGGCCGTCCGTGTCCGTGAAATAGACGAAGCCGCGGGGATCGACGGCGATGCTTTCCGGATTTGAAAGGTCGGTGGCGAAAGCGGCGGTTTCGCCGGAGGGCGTGATTTTGCGGATGGCGTTGTTGGCGGAGTCGGCGACAAAGACGTTGCCGGCGAAATCGACGGCCAGGCCGTGAGGGTCGCCAAAACGGGCGTAGCTGCCAAAGCCGTTGACGTAGCCGGGGTTGCCGGGCGAGCCGGCGCAGGTGCTGACGCGTCCGCCGGGAGTGATTTCGCGAATGGAGAAATTGCTCTTGTCGCTGACAAATACATTGCCCGACCGGTCGGCGGCGACCGCCCAGGGATTGCGGAAATGGGCCTCGGCGCCCAGCCCGTTCTCGCTGCCCGGAATATTGGCCGCGCCGGCCAGCGTCGTGACCGTGCCGTCGGGCGTGATTTTGCGGATGGTGTCGGTGGCGAATTCCGCGACATAAATGTTGCCCAAACCGTCCACCGCGACGCTCAGAGGAGCCATGAACCGGGCAAAGACACCGGGACCGTCGGTTTCGCCCGGTTTGCCCGCCAACCCGGCCACAGTGCGCACCATGCCGTCGGCGGAGATTTTTCGGATCGTGTTGTTGCCGGTGTCCGCGACGAAAAGGTTTCCGTGTGTGTCAACTGCAATTCCGCCGGGCGATTGAAAGCGGGCGGCTTCGCCGGGGCCGTCCGTGCTGCCCGGCGTGCCGATCCGCCCGGCGATGATCGGGGACGGAGCAGGGGGAAGCACGGCCGGGTTGGTGAGTTGGACGGGCACAAACGGCGCGTTGGACTTTGCGGACTGGGTTGGCGGAACCAGCGTGGCGGGCGCGGCGGGCCACAAGCTCCAGAGCGCCAGAGCGAACAATGCCAGGCCGGCGGGAATCCATACGGTGGAGGGAATCCGCCGGACGCGCCGGACCAGGCCGTGCGGACCGAGGGGCGGTTTGCCAAGCTGGAGGCGCTGGAGATCGGCAACGACATCGGCCATGTCGGCGTAGCGGTCGCGCAGTTCCCGCGCCATGGCGCCTTCGGCGACCGCCGTCAAGCCGGCGTCGGCGTCGGGGTTGCGGGATTGGATGGGTGTGGGCGGGCCGGCCATGATTTGCTTGCGGATGTCGCTGGTGTTGCGGCCGGCGTAAGGAGGCTGGCTGGTGAGCATTTCGTAGAGGAGCGCGCCGAAGGCGTAAATGTCGCAGCGGGTGTCCTCCGCGTTGCCGGCGGCGACGCCCGGGGACATATAGGGGGCGGTGCCTTCAATTTGCTCGCGTTCGACGTCAACAATACTGTCGTTGAACACCGTGCGCGCCAGTCCGAAGTCGGCCAGGCAGGCGGCGTCGCCGGGGCCGAGGAGGACGTTGGCGGGTTTGAGGTCGCGGTGAATGATGCCGCGGCGATGGGCGAATTGCAGGCCCTCGGCCACGTGCCGCGCGATCTCCAGGGCGGCGGGCGCGGCAAGGGGGTGGCCGGGCCTGAGCCGCTGGGCCAGGCTGCCGCGCTCGAAATAGGGCATGACAAAATACGGGCCGTCGGGCCGGTCGGAAACTTCCAGAACGGGGACGACGTTGTTATGGCGGAGCTTTTGGAGATGGCCGGCTTCCTTGACGAAGCGATGGACGGTTTGCTGATTGGGCACCAATTCGGGCCGGACCATTTTGATGGCGACGTTGCGGCCGGACTCAGTGTCGCGGGCCATGAGAACAACGCCCATGCCGCCTCCGCCAAGGACGCGAAGGACTTCGTAGCGGGCCAGGGTGGCCAGGAGGCCGGGACGGGCGGGCGGAGAAAGCAAGCGGTGCCCGACCAGTTCGGCGATGGGGCCGGTGAAGGCGGAAACCGGCGGGATGAAGGCGGTTTGCTCCTGTTTGGAAGGGTCGTTGTTCATGATGTCGCGCCGGTGGCGGGGCGGGGACGGGAAATTTTTTGCAGAGCCTGGGCGAGCAGTTGCTGGATTTGCGGATCGACCCACCGCTGCTCTTTGGCCCAGGAAAAACCGCGGTCCAATTCAGCGTCGCCGAGTTGGGAAAGGCGCTGGTCCAGGCGCACCAGCCCGGCCGCGATGCTCGCGTAATAGAGGACGGCGGCGATTTCCCCGGGCAGACTGCTTTCCGGGTGGTCCATGTTCGATTTGGCGAATTCTTTTGTCAGCGTCAGCAATTCGACGGGCGGAACGGGGTGCAGGAACAGCTCCAAAAAACTTTTCAGCAGCAGGCCTTGCGCGGCGCCCAGGGTTTTGAGGCGGCCGGCGGTGGCCGGATCAAAGCCGCCCAGGTCCACGAGGATCGGAGCGGCCATTTGATGGCGGAAGATGGCGGCCAACTCGTCGGCGCGCCAGAGGCGGGCGCGCTCGTCGCCCGCAGCCATGAAGGCGGCAATGCTTTTGGGCGCGCTTTTGAACAAAGCGCCGGCGGTGTCAAATTCGGACATAGAACACGGACAGATTTGGCCTGGCGACAGGCGGAAGTGTCCCCTTGATTGATAATACGGTGTGATGGATGGAATCTTGCGCGCGCATGGGTGTCAGACTTTTCCCGCCAGGCGCGCGATGAACCCTTCCAGCGCCTGGATTTCGGCCGTCGTCGCGGCGTCCTGCCCTGCGTAATCCTTGATGACGCGGGTCAGGTGGGCCTTGAAAATCCGTTTGGCGGTCAGGAGCATGTTGGAGGCGTCGGTAGGGGACTTGAGGCCGAAGCGTTCGATGAGTTCGTCGTAAGGGGGCTGGGTGGCGTCGTTGAAAATCGGTTCCAGGAGGCGGATGCGGAACATCTCCCAAATATGGCCGCGGCGGGGCTGAGCGGCGGAAGGGTCTTTGCAATCGGCTTCCATCCGGCGCAAGGTCTCGGCCAGGACGGTGCGGACCCAGGTCAAGTCGAAGGCCTCGGCGGGCGCCTCCGGTCCGGGCAGTTCGACCTTCAGTTCTTCGAGCGAAACGGGCGGGCTTTTCACCTCGGCGCGGTCCAAGCGGTCGAGGACGAAATTGCGGAGGCTGGTTTTGAGGAAATCGCGGAAGTGGCCGCGCTCGCGATCGGCGCGTTGCAGCCAGCCCTTCTTCAGGATTTTGTCCTCGGCGAACTCCTGCAGGAGGACTTCCCACTGGTCTATGAGGCTGGGGAACGAGGCGGCCAAATACACTCTGAGCGGCGGCAAATAGAGGCGGATGAGGCGGTCCAGCCGGGCTTCGTCGGCCTCGGCTGCCTTCCCCAACTCCGTCCAATCGGTGCGCGGAAAAATGGAACTGGCTGTAGCGTCGTCGGAAGACATAGTCGCCTGGAGAGTATTGAATGGGAGAGAGCCAGCCGGGGCAAGAGCAATCGGGAGCGTTACGGCACGCGGTTCCGCTTTGGCATCGAGGACGGTGGTGGCTTTTCGAGTCATCGACCAGGGGTCAGTTGCGTTAATATACCTTGATTCACCTTGACTGACCTTGACTGACCTTGACTGACCTTGACTGACCTTGACGGGTCAGGCTGTTCCAGAGCCGCCTGCCGGCGTGGCGCTGAAACCTCCCGCCGCATGCCTTGCGCGTGCTTCGCATACAAATTGAACCATACACCAAAGATAACTAAATACAACATCTATTTTGCAAGCCCGGCAAACGCGGGATTTCCCCGGGCGCAGGACGGAATTCTTCGGGGAACGCCTCATCCTAACCTTCTCCCCCAGGGAGAAGGAACAGTTATCGCACGGCCATGGTTTTGCGGGAGCCCGTCCGGCCAATGCAGTCGCTGGCATCTCAAGTGGACGGCCAAGGATTCTCCCTCTCCTGGCTTGTCCCGCCATAGCCGTCAGGCGACGGCGGAAGGAGAGGGCCAGCCCGCAAAACCCACGCGCAAGCGTCTGCCCAATAATTTGTTCACTTGTGCAGCCAATAATTTGTTCACTCCGGGTGAGGTCGAGCCCCGAAGAATTCTGTCTCACGCCCCGGCGGGATTCCCACGGGCCTGTATCTCGTGACTTTTGCGTGGCGGAACGGTCCAATTCCGTCGTGAAGCCTGCGAGTCTGGTGAGTTTTGCGAGGCGGCGGTGGCGGATGGCGTTGGCCGTCGCCCTGGTTGCGGAAGCGGGCGCGCTTTTCTGGTGGGCGGTTGGCTTGTTGGGGGAGATCGGTCCTCCGGCGAGAAAGGCGTTGCCCCTATTGGAGCAAGACTTCGACCCGCTGAACCCCGCGCCCAATGTGGCCAGGGCGATTTACGAGATTGATCCCGATGAAGCAAAGCGCCTCGGCCTGCCCGGACTGTTGATCATCTGTCCGGACAGGTATTAAGACATCATTTACGGCCGCGAAAGGGCATGAGGCCGAAATGCAGGGCCAGCCAGATTGGGGCGGCGAAGATCACCACGGCGAACAGGCGCGCCCATGTCCAGAGCAGGAAATGCGCCTGCATCGGGAAGATGGTGATCATGAAATAATTGGCAAACCGCGTGTGGCCCAGGAAACGGCCATGTTTGGGGAAGCGTTTGCGCCAGGCGCTGAAAATGGCCACCGCGCCAAACGTCAAGACGAGAAACGTCACGAACATGCGCACCGGCATGGAGGCGGAGGATTCCGCCGGACCGCCCGGCGCGGGGCCTGGTCCGAAAAGCCATTGCAGGCCGGCCCACAAGAAGCTGAAGCCGGTCTGGAGAGCGGTGCGGAAGTTGGCCTTGGTCGGCGCGGTTTCGCCCAGGAGCAGTCCGAAGTAGAGGGGCACGATCCCCCAGATCAATTGGCGGTGCTCGAAGGGCGTGACGAGCAGGCGCACGAACTCGGACCAGTAGTAATGCATAAGTCGCAATGGAATACAGCCAGCCAGTGTTGTGTCTGATTGTTGGTCAAAGTCAACAACGAGCGTTGCCTTTCGGCAGTAACCTCTGGATTCATCGCGCCGTCTGAACTATCAACGTATTTGTGCATCCGGCGTCCCCAATGCCAGCTTTGGCGGAGCAACCCCCGGCTGGCGGCGCTGTTTTGCGCGGCCCGCCGCGGCCCGATCTTTTGCGCGATGAATGTCTTGGCGGCATCCTCGCCGCCACGGCGCGGCGGCGGCCTGGTCATCCGGCCTTGATCTGGGGGCCGCGCGTTGTGACCTACCAGGAGTTGGACGCCGCCAGCGAACGTCTGGCGGGCGCGCTGGCGCAACGGGGCGCCGCGCCCGGATGCGTCGTGGGATTGTTCCTGCCCCGCGGCGCGGACCTGCTGATCGCCCAGGCCGCGATCACCAAAAGCGGCGCGGCCTGGCTGCCCTTCGATGGCGACACTCCCCTGGCGCGGGTCCAATTTTGCCTGGAATCCGCCAAAGCCGCCGGAGTGGTCACCTGCCGCGAGTGGCGGACGCGGTTGCGGGAATTGTCCGCGCCCGTTTGGGCGCTGGAAGACCTGGCTGGCGAAAGTGCGGCGGCAACATCGCGGCCCGCGGCCAAATCGACCGATCCGGCTTATGTAATTTACACATCCGGTTCCACCGGCCGGCCCAAAGGCATCGTCATCAGCCACCGCGGCATCTGCCATGTTCTCCGCGCCGAAAATGAGATTCTGGGCGTGCGCGAAGACGACCGGGTGTACCAGGGCTTTTCGGCGGCGTTCGACATGTCGTTCGAGGAGATATGGATTTCCTATCTTGTCGGGGCGACGCTTTGGATCGCGCCGGCGTCCGTCGCGCGCGACCCGGGAATGCTGGCGCAATCCCTGGCCCGCGAACGGCTCACGGTGCTGCACGCGGTGCCCACCTTGATGGCGTTGGTGGACGACCCGCTCCCGTCGGTGCGCCTCATCAACCTGGGCGGCGAAGCTTGTTCAAACGTGCTGGCCCATCGGCTCATGCGCCCTGGACGAAGGGTTTTTAATACTTATGGGCCGACGGAAACCGCCGTGACCGCCAGCGTCGCTGAATTGAGTCCGGCCCAACGCGTGACCATCGGCTGGCCTCTGCCAAACTACGGACTGCTCGTCGTGGACGACCAGCGCCGCCCTCTGCCCGCGGGCCAAACGGGCGAACTGTGCATTTTCGGTCCCGGTCTGGCTCTCGGCTATCTGGGCCGCCCGGACCTGACGGCTGAACGTTTCGTCCCCAATCCCCTGTCGGCCGGTCCCGGCGAGGAGACGATGTATCTGACAGGCGATCTGGGGCGGATTGAATCCGGAGGGCCGGCGCATTGCCTGGGACGGGCGGACAACCAGGTGAAGGTTCGCGGCTTCCGCGTCGAGTTGGACGAAATCACGGCGGCGCTGACCGCGCGGCCCGGCGTCGCGGCAGCAACCGTGCTCCTTCGGCCCCTGGGGGGACTGGAGGAATTGGTCGCGTATGTCGTGCCGGCGGCGGGCGTCCGGGTCGATGCCGGGCAGTTGCGCGAGGCGCTGGCGGCGCAACTCCCCTCTTACATGGTTCCGGTCCATTTTGAGGTGGTTTCCGCCTTGCCCCGCCTGGCCTCCGGCAAGATCGACGCCGCCACTTTGCGCGACGCGCCCATCGGACGCGCCGCGCCAGGCGAAAAGCCGTCCCTGCCGCGCGACCGCGATGAAGCCGCCCTATGGGCCGCGTTGGGAGAGCTTTTTCCCGGCCATGCCTTTGGTTCCGATGCGGATTTCTTTGACGATTTGGGTGGGCATTCGTTGCTGGCCGCGCGCCTGGTTTCGATCCTGCGCGCGCAGCCGGAATACGCCGGGTTGAGCGTGGGGGCGATTTATGAGGAACGGCGCCTGGGCCGGATCGCGCGGGCGTTGGAGCGCCAACGCGGTGAAAAACGGCCCGCGCCCGAGCCGCCGCGCGCCCAATTGCCCCTTCTCCGCCGGATGCTCTGCGGGACGGCGCAGGCGGCGGTCGTTCCCTTTTTCGTTCTCCTCCACATGGCCGACTGGCTGGCGCCCTTTTTTGTTTATCACTACTTCACCGGCGATCCAGGCGACAGCATCCCGCGGGCGGTCTTGTATTCGCTGGGTGTGTTCGTCCTGGCGCAGTTCGGGAACTTCGGGGCGGCGGTTTTCGGAAAGCGAGTATTGACGGGCCGCCTCAAGGCGGGGCGGCATCCGTTGTGGGGCGCGGCGTATTTCCGCTGGTGGCTGGGGAGCAAATTCTGCGAGCTGCCGGACCTTTATCAATTGGCCGGCACTCCGTGGATGCCGGTTTACCTGCGCGCCCTGGGCGCCCGCATCGGCCGGGACGTGGTCGTTGATATCATCACGGTGGGCGCCCCAGAACTGCTCGCTGTGGAGGACGGCGCGAGCATCGGCAGTTTTGTCAACATTGAAAACGCCCGGGTCGAAGGCGGCGAGCTGGTGCTCGGCCCGGTGCGGCTGGGGCGCGGCTCGGTGGTCGATTCTTACTCGGTTCTGGAAGAAGACACGACGCTCGGGGAAGAGGCGCGCCTGTGCGGTCTGTCCGCCCTGGCGTCGGGTCGCGCGATCCCCGGTGGCCAGGTCTGGGACGGCGCGCCCGCCGCCCCCTCGCCCCGGCGCAACGATCCGTTGCCGCCGCGTCCGCGCGTCTCTTTCGCGAGCCGGTGGATGATGGCGCTGTTCTCCTCCGCCGCGGCGGTGGCGGTGTCGGTTCTGTTTTTCCTGCCGACTTTCCCAGCCTTCATGCTGATCGACTGGCTGGACGCGCACACGTTGGATATATTTGACTCTGAGCGCGGGCCGTTCGCGGCTTTCGCCTTCTTCTTTCTGCTTTCCATTCCGGCCAGCGCGCTGCTGGCGGGCCTGACGATGCTTTTGGCCGCGGCGTTGCGGCGGTTGCTGCCGCGCCAGACCGCGGGCGTTTCCCCCGTGCATGGCCTGGCCTTCTGGCGAAAGCGGGTGATGACGCTCGTGCTGGAGAACAGCCTGCAAGCCCTCCACGGCCTCTACGCCTCGGTCTTCGCTCCGCTCTGGCTGCGCCTGCTGGGAATGGAGGTCGGCCGCAACGCCGAAGTCTCGACCGCCGAAGGCATGGTGCCGGAATTGTTGACCTTGGGCGACGATTGTTTCATCGCCGACGGCGCCATGCTCGGCGACGAAGAGGTGCGGGGCGGCTGGATGGTTCTCAAACCCACGCGCATCGGCCATCGTTCCTTTGTCGGCAACGGCGCTTATGTGCCCGACGGCGCGGTCGTGCCGGAGGACGTTTTGATCGGCGTGCAAACGCGCGCCCCGATGAACGAGCAACTCAAGCCGGGACAGACGTGGATGGGAACGCCGCCCTTGTTGCTGCCCGCGCGGGAGCGGGTGGGCGGCTTTGCTGAATCGCTGACCTTTCGCCCCGGCGCCTGGCGGCGTTTCGGACGCGGGCTGGTGGAGATTTTGCGCATCGTCCTGCCGCTGGCCTTCGTCATCGCCGCCGGCTATCTCATCGTGGACCTGGTGATGCCGCTGGCGGAAGAAGACGCCTGGCTGGCGAAGATCGCCGGCGCCCTCGTCGTGGCTGGCTTCCTCTTTGGCGCCGCCTCATTCGTGCTGGTGGCGGCCCTCAAATGGATGCTGGTGGGCCGTTACCGCCCGCGGGCGGCGCCCATGTGGACGCCGTTCGTCTGGATCAGCGAAGCGGTCACCAATTTGTATGAATCGCTGGCCGTGCCCAATTTTCTGGACGTGCTGCGCGGCACTCCCATGCTGCCGTGGGCGCTGCGTCTGCTGGGCGTTCGCATTGGCAAAGGCGTCTATTTGAATACGACCGACCTGACCGAATTCGACTGTGTCCGCATCGGCGACGGCGCGGAGTTGAACGCCTGGTGCGGTCCCCAAACGCATCTGTTCGAGGATCGCGTCATGAAGATCGGGCGGGTGGATATTGGCGCGGGTGTGACGGTGGGCGCGCGCAGCACCATTCTTTACGGCTCGCATGTGGGGGACAACGCGCGTCTGGGGCCGCTGACGCTTGTGGCCAAAGGCGAGCGCCTGCCGGAAGGAACCCGCTGGGAAGGCTCGCCCGCCCGCGCGGCGGCGGCGTCCGGCGCTCAACGCTGAAAACTAATGGCCGAAATGGGCTTGAACGGCGCTGCTTATGCCTGAGCGTCCGGACGTGCGCACACGCCGCCTCGTCGCCGAAGATTGCAGAGTCTTCGGCGTCTCATGATACTCGCGGACATCCATCCGTCTTCGCAGTCCGGGAAATAGCGGGACACTACTGCGCCTCGAACGGGAAGAAGGGGTTGCTGAGTTGTTTTCCCTGCCCATCGTTTCCCTGAATCGCCGGCCTCGATTTTACAAATCCATGACATTTTGCTCCTCTCCGGCGGCTAATCTGGCTATCAGTTGGATGTTCCAACAGTCATGGCAAAACTCCGCCCCAATCGAAAACCGGTGTTCTTCTGGCAGGGGGCGTTGATTCTGCTGCCGGTGGTGGTGCTGGCGGCCGTCAGCCTGGTATCCTTGCGCCAGGATTCGCGGGCCGCCGAAGCGGACGCGCGCCGCCGAGCCTCCGAGAACGCCCAGAGCCTGGCCCGCGCCGTGCGTTCCTCCGTCAACGACGAATTGCAGCGCTTCCTCACGCTGCAAAATGTTTGGACGCTGGATTTGTTTTCCGCCAGTCAGCCCTATGTTAGCAATGCTCCCGACACGCAGCTTAATGCGGACGTTGAGAAGTGGGAGCGGGATTTTCCGGGGCTGACGCTGGCTGACTTGGCCGTCCCGCAGGGTAAAATTCTGTCGGATGGCCGGCAGATCGAGCCGCCGGATTTTCCGATTGTACCCACGCCGCCCAAGTGGTTTCGGGAACTTTCGCCGGCGCAAAAATGCCGGTGGGAGGATCTGCGTTCCGCCGCCAGCCCCGCGGATAGCAAAGCGCGCCAGGAGGCTTTTCTGACCAACCAACCGTCGGAGGATGCCAGGGACGCGGCATTCTTCCTGGCCTTTCGACCGGACCAGATTCTTGGCGGCGCGCGCCCGCTGGCAACGGAGACGGGAGTTTCCTTCCAAGACATTGCCTGCTATCGCCTGCTGTCCGCCACGGACGCCGAACTCTCCACTCCGCTGTTGAATTCAGTCTGGAATCAGGCGTTTGAATCGCCTTCGTTCATCGCCCAGAAACTGCTGGACCTCGCCGGGGGATTAACCAACCGGGCGGACGCCGCCAGCCGGCAAAAATATCTCTGGATGCGGACCTACTGGAGCTGCCAATCGCGCGCCAGGGAATGTCTTGGCCCAATTCGGGATTTGCCCGATTTGAAGCCTTGGAAACCGCTCTGGTGGTCGCATTGGACGCGCCGCGGCGAAACGCTCGCCATTCTTCAGGCGATGACATTCGTCAATCCCGGAGTTGATTCCGCGGGCGATTCGCTCTCGGGTCAGGGTTATCAAGTCTGGTTTGTGCCGCGCGCGGTGGTCGAGGCGATTTTCACCAAGGCTTTGACGGAGAATAGATTCCTGATTCCAGATTATGCCGCGCCCGCGCTCGCGGTTGAGGGCTGGCCGCTGCCTTTGCGCGGCGCGTTTGCCACCGCCGATGGGAAGGACCTTCTCGGACGCTCCGAACTGCGGGCCGGGAGTTCCTTCGCGCAGGATGCCATCCGCTTCGACCTGGAATTCTTTCTGACTAGCCGGGACCAGATGCTTTCCGCCGAGCGGCGGCGGGCGAGACTTTTCGCCGGGCTGATCCTGGGAACGGCCTTCGCGGCTCTGGCCGGGTTGGTCGCGGCGCGGCGGGCGTTTTACCGGCAATTGGAGCTGAACGAAATGAAATCCAATTTCGTCTCCAGCGTCTCGCACGAATTGCGCGCGCCCATCGCCTCCGTCCGCCTCATGGCCGAGAATCTGGAGCGCGGCAAGATTCCCGAAGCGCCCCGCCAGCGCGAATACTTCGGCTTCATCGTGCAGGAATGCCGCCGCCTCTCCGCGCTTATCGAGAACGTGCTGGATTTCTCCCGCATTGAGCAGGGCCGCAAACAGTATGAGTTCGAGCCGACTGACGTGCTCGCGATGGCGCGGACCACGGCGCGATTGATGGCGCCCTGCGCGGCGGAAAAGGGCGTGAAACTGGAAACGGACGGCGTCGAACCTCCCGCGGCCCCCATCGAATTGAACGTGGACGGGCGCGCCTTGCAGCAGGCTCTGGTCAATCTGATTGACAATGCCATCAAACACTCGCCAGCGGGCGAGACGGTGACGATTGGCGTTGAAAGGCGGGAAGGAACGGCTCCTGTCGTTGGCCTGTATGTGGCCGATCACGGCCCCGGCATCCCGGCGGAGGAGCACGACAAGATTTTCGAGCGGTTTTACCGGCGCGGTTCGGAGTTGCGCCGGGAGACGCAGGGTGTTGGAATCGGCTTGAGCGTGGTGCGGCACGTCGTGGCGGCGCATGGCGGGCGCGTGCTGGTGCAAAGCGCCGCGGGGCAGGGGAGCCGCTTCACCATCGAATTGCCGGCGCGGAGCCAACATGAATGAACGAATTCTAATCATCGAAGACGAATTGGCCATGCGCACCGCCCTGGCCGACCTCCTCTCCGCCGAAGGCTACCGCGTCCTTTCCGCCGCCGACGGCGAGCGCGGCCTTCAGCGCGCCCTGGAGGAGAAACCCGACCTCATCCTGCTCGACATCATGATGCCCAAGCTCGACGGTTTCGCCTTGTGCGCCGAGTTGCGCCGCCGGGCAAGCGCCGTGCCCGTTCTCATGCTCACGGCCAAGGGCCAGGTAGAGGACCGCGTGGCCGGCCTGGACTCCGGCGCGGACGATTACCTCGTCAAACCGTTCAGCACCGAGGAACTGCTGGCCCGCGCGCGCGCCCTGCTGCGGCGCATGGAACGCAATTCCCCGCTGCCGTCGAAGTTGAAGTTGGGTGGATTGGAAATTGACCTCGCCCGCCAAACCGCCGTCCGCGGCAATCACCCGGTGCATCTGACGGCCAAGGAGTTTGCCATGCTGCGCCTGATGGCCCAGGCGGAAGGCGAGCCGGTCACGCGCGAAAAATTTCTTGACGCGGTCTGGGGTTACGCCGCCTTTCCGACGACGCGCACGGTGGACAACCACATCGCCAGCCTGCGCGCCAAGCTGGAAAAGAACCCCGACGCGCCGCGGCATCTCAAGACGGTGCATGGGGTGGGGTACAAACTGGAGTTGTGATTTTGCAAAAGCGTGACAAACGGAAATGGCGTCTCTGGCAGGCTGCAACCATGCGAACTATGAAAACAACATTGTGCGTTCTGACGATTCTTCTGGCCGCGGCCCTCGCGCCGGCCCAAACCAACAGCCTCACCGCGCTCCTGCAACAGGGGTTGATCGAGGAACAGGCCAACCGCAATCTCGACGCGGCCATTGCCGATTACCAGTCGCTGGCCGCGCAATTTGACAAGGACCGCCAATTGGCGGCGACGGCGGTCTTCCGGCTGGGCGAATGTTACCGCGCCCAGGGGAAAACCAACGAAGCCGCCGCGCAATACCAGCGCATCGTCCACGATTTCTCCGACCAGACGACGCTCGCCATGATGAGCCGGGAGAACTTGACGGGGCTTGGGGCCGCGGCGCCGCAACCGGCGGCATCTGAGAATCCAGAGGCAAATCTTTGGAATTCGGTGAAGAATCTCTCGCGGGCAGACGTTGAAAAAGCCCTTCCGACGCTGGCGCCTGACGCTGTGCTGACAAGCCTTTTGCAGCAACGCAACGAGGCGGAAAACAAACTCGCCGGCCTGGCAGCTAATTTTACGACAAACAACGCGGTGATGGTCTCACAAGAAAACGTTTTGGAGAGGATTAACAAACAGATTTCCGACAGGATTGACGGGATTTTGATGGCTTTGAAACTGCGGGCCGAGGCGGCCGGGCCGGCTCTCCCGGACGCGGCCCGCCAACGGCAGCAACAATTCCTGGAGGAAGAAATCAAGGTGGTTGAACAGGAAGTCCACACGCAGGAAGCCCAATTCAAGGCGGGGGTGTTGCCGAAAGAGGGATCATGGGCGGCTGAGCAGAAACTGCTTGAACTCAAACAGCAGTTGGCGGCGCTGGAAGCAGGCCAGGCGATTTCACCGCAGGCCATCGCTCCCACGAGCGACGAAGAGAATGAAATCCAGCACATCCGGCAGATGATCCAGAACAGCCCGGATTTGATCAATGCGGGGGAAAACCCGCCTCTGGTCAGCGCGGCCGCGTCGGACCATCTCCGCGTGGCGCAATATCTCCTGGACGCCAACGCCAACGTGAATGTGAGAAACGCCGGGAAAGAGACACCACTGATTGCGGCGGCATCGCAGGGACACAAGGCGATGGTCGAACTGCTTTTGAATCACGGCGCCGATATCAACGCCAAAAGCGGTCGGGGTCAAACCGCGCTTTACAACGTTGCCGACAAAGGTTTTGAAGCCGTTGCCGACGTTTTGCTGGCGCGGAAGGCGGATGTGAACCTGGCGGATAACCATGGATTTACACCGCTGTGTGTGGCGGCACCCAAGTCCCGGGCGAAAATCATCCAAATGCTGCTTGCGGCCGGGGCGAATCCGAACTTGAAGAGCACGGGTGATGACACGGCTCTGATGCGGGCCGCCGACGGCGACTCGGAAATTGTCAAAGCACTGCTCGCGGCAGGCGCTGATCCGAACGCGAAATCCAAAGGCGGGGAAGCTCCGCTAATGTTGGCAGTTCAGCGCGGTTCACCGGAAACTGTCAAAGCGCTTCTGGCGGCGGGCGCCGAACCGAACACGGAAGATAAACAAGGAATGATGCCATTGAGTCATGCCATAGAAAGCGGTTCGCTGGAATCCGTAAAACTGCTTCTGGCCGCGAAGGCCGACCCCAACGGAGGAAAGTTGGACGCGCCGTTGATTTGCGCCATCCACAAACAGGACACCGCATTGGCTGAACTCCTGCTCAATGCCGGCGCGGACCCCAATGCGCCCGGCGCTGTCTCTGATGGATGGAGGGGACCTGATAATGATATGAATTTCTTCAACAATCGCAGCCACATAACACCTTTGTGGCTCGCAACTTATTGGAACGAACTTCCGATGGTAACGCTGCTTCTGAAATTCAAGGCTGACCCGAATGATGAGCAAACGGATGGGTGGCCGCTGCTGTTCCGCGCCGTGGATCATCCCGACATTCTCGAAGCGCTGCTTGACGCGGGGGCAAAAGTCGATGCGCGCGACCCAACAGGCAACAGTAAACGAACGGCGCTGGGGGCTGCCACTGGATGGAATCATGTCGCGGCTGTGGATATTCTGCTGAAACACGGCGCGGACCCCAATGCGCGCGAAGGAAACGGGGCTACCGCCTTGCATACGGCGGCATATCGTGTGAACTTCAGCCCTCCCGAGGATCGCAAGATTTTCGAGTTGCTGCTCAACCATCATGCCGATCCTAACGCGCAAGGTGATAATGGCGACACACCATTCAGTATTCTCAACCGGGCTGGAGACTCCAAAACCGTCCTCGACATTGCCGATTTGATGCGCCAGCACGGCGCGTTGGAAAATCCGCCGCATTGGGATAGAATCGAAGTCAACCGCCTTTCAGGCCAGTCGCCGGCCGCGGTATTCCGAAAAAACGACAATGAGTGGAACCGGTTCACGCTCCTGGAAACGATTGCCAATTATTATGTGGCAGGATACAATCATTCTCGAAGAATACCTCCTTTCCAGCCGGGCGGATATCAACCGCCGGTTGATGTTCTGACCCCGTACCAACCCAATGGGATGCCCTTTCCCGACCTGACACGCGTCGTGATCGTGCGACCGAGCCAGGGATCGACCAACCAAACGCGGATGACGGTCAATTTGCTCAACAGCACCAACGGAATTGATTGCTCGAAAGACGTGCCGTTGGAATTCGGGGACATGGTGGAAATCGCGGTACGCGACCATTCGCTGGGAGACGCGCCTGTGAAATTGACCGACAGCCAATGTGACACGATTCTCAATTATCTGAAAGGCAAGGTTCAACTGGTCGTGCGCGATCAGAAAGCGGAACTGCCGCTGGATCCCGTTGGCGAGGCGTCAGTCCTTCGCAATGTTCTGAATCAGCAGGACGCCCAAAAACTGATCTTGTCTTCGTCCGACCTCTCGCGTGTGAAGGTCTCCCGCCACGACCCGAAGACGGGTGAAAAGCGAGAATGCATTGTGGATTGCACCAAGTCCGGGGGGAATGAGCAGCCAGGGGCGGCGTTACCGATGGGACCGCCCCCGCCTCGACCGGCTGGGATCCCAATGCAGGGCATACCCGCTCCGCGCAGGGTGCCAGCCATCGACAGTTATCTTCCCGGCCAGCCCGTCGGGAACCCGTCGATGGCATCGACCGATCTCCGGCTCCGGGACGGCGACGTGATAGAAGTGCCGGACAAGCCGTGAGCGTTCAAATCGGAAGATGAACGCCAAAGAGAAGCCAAAACGCAAAGGGCATGAGACGCCAAGACGCCGGGGAAAACGAAACATCCAAGATCGGGAGGGGCGAGCGCCTGCGAGACCCTAATTCGATTGAGACATTAGGAGGGCGTGGCGGCGCTCCACCCTCCCGGGAGGAACCTGGAATTCTGTCACGCGGCTAATTGGCGCAGGACATAAGGCAATATCCCCCCGTGCCGGTAGTAGTCGATCTCCACCGGCGTGTCGATGCGGCAGGCGACGGCCACATCCTCGACCTGTCCGTTGGAGCGGGTGATGCGCAAGGTCAGGTCTTGCCGCGGCTTGAGTTGGTCGTCCAATCCCAAAACATCGTAAGTTTCCGTGCCGTCCAGGCGCAGGGTCTGGACGGAGGCGCCGTCCTTGAATTGCAAGGGCAGCACGCCCATGCCGACGAGGTTCGAGCGGTGAATGCGCTCGAAGCTTTGCGCGACCACCGTCTTGACACCCAGCAGACGTGTGCCCTTGGCCGCCCAATCGCGCGAACTGCCCGTCCCATATTCCTGCCCCGCCAGGACGATGAGCGGCGTTTTGGTGCGCGCGTATTCCACCGCCGCGTCGAAGATGCTCATTTGCCCGCCGCCGGGCTGGAGACGCGTGACGCCGCCTTCCACACCGGGGGTCATCAGGTTCTTGATGCGCACGTTGGCAAAGGTCCCGCGCGTCATGACGCGGTCGTTGCCCCGGCGCGAGCCGTAGCTGTTGAAATCCACGAAATTGACCCCGCGCCCGATCAAGTATTGGCCGGCGGGCGAAGTTTTTTTGATGCTGCCGGCGGGGGAGATGTGATCGGTCGTGACGCTGTCGCCAAAAATGCCGAGCGGGCGGGCGCCGTTGATGCCGGTGATGTGGCCGGGTTGCAAACTGAAGTTCTCGAAGAAGGGCGGTTGCTGGATGTAAGTGCTGGCGGCATCCCACTGGTAAACCTGGCCGGCGGCGGCGGGGATTTCATTCCACTTGGGATTCTGCGCGGCGAAGTCCCGGTACAATCGCCGGAACACTTCCGGCTTGAGGGCCGCCCGCATCGCCTCGCGCACTTCCTGCTGGGCGGGCCAGAGATCGCGCAGATAAACGTCGCGGTTCCCGGCCCGGCCGAGCGGCTCGGTTGTCAAATCTATTGTGACGCGGCCCGCCAGCGCGAACGCCACCACCAGCGGCGGGGACATGAGGAAATTGGCCTTGATGCTCTGATGCACGCGCGCCTCGAAATTGCGGTTGCCCGACAGCACCGCGGCGGCAATCGCGTCGTTTTTCGTCACCGCCTCCTCGACGGGCGCGGCCAGCGGGCCGGAGTTGCCGATGCAGGTCGTGCAGCCGTAGCCGACCAAATTAAAGCCCAGTTGGTCCAGATACGGCTGCAAACCGGTCTTGTTCAAATAATCGGTCACCACGCGCGAGCCGGGCGCCAGCGACGCCTTGACCAGCGGATGGGGCTTGAGGCCGGCCTCGACCGCTTTTTTCGCGAGCAACCCCGCCGCCAGCATGACCGACGGATTGCTGGTGTTGGTGCAACTGGTGATGGCGGCGATGAGCACGTCCCCGTGGCGAAGCTCTCCGCCGCCCGCGACGGCGAAGGCCCGGCCCAATTCCGCCGGGGCCTTGCCAAAGCCATTCTCGGCCGCCGGCTTGGAGAAGGCCTTGACGAACTCGTCCTTGAGTTTGCCCAGTTCGATTCTGTCCTGCGGCCGCTTCGGCCCGGCGACGCTCGGGGTTACGGTCGCCAAATCCAACTCCAGGTCCGTCGAGTAAGCGATGTCCCCCTTGTCGGGCATGCCGAAGAGTCCCTGGGCGCGGAAATAATTTTCGTAAAGGCGGCAATGCTCCTCGCTCCGGCCGGTCTGGCGCAGATACTCGACGCATTCGGCGTCGATGGGGAAGAAGCCCATGGTGGCGCCGTATTCGGGCGCCATGTTGGCAATCGTGGCGCGGTCCACCACCGCCAGCGCGGACGCGCCCGGCCCGTAAAACTCCACAAATTTTCCCACCACCTTCGCCGCCCGCAGCTTCTGCGTGACCGTCAACGCCAGGTCCGTCGCCGTCACGCCCGCGTTGAGCGTTCCAGTCAAATAGACCCCTACCACGTCCGGCGTCAGAAAATAAACCGGCTGGCCGAGCATCCCGGCCTCGGCTTCGATGCCGCCGACGCCCCAGCCGACAATCCCCAGGCCGTTGATCATGGTGGTGTGGGAATCGGTGCCGACCAGCGTGTCCGGGTAATAGACCGGCGGCCGGCCGCCGCACAGAACGCCCTTGGCGAGGTATTCGAGGTTGACTTGATGGACGATGCCGATGCCGGGCGGAACGACCTTGAAGGTGTCGAAGGCCTGCATGCCCCATTTGAGGAATTGGTAGCGCTCGCGGTTGCGCTGGAATTCCATGTCCAGATTCAGGGCCAGCGCGCCCGCCGTCCCGGCGAAATCGACCTGCACGGAATGGTCCACGACCAAATCCACCGGCACCAGCGGTTCAATGATCCCGGGGTTTTTGCCCAGCTTGAGCGCGGCTGAGCGCATCGCGGCCAGATCGACCAGGAGCGGCACGCCGGTGAAATCCTGCAAGACAATGCGGGCGACGATGAAGGGAATCTCTTCCGCGCGGGCGGCCTTGGGTTTCCATTGGGCCAGTTGGCGGACATGGGTTTCGGAAACCCTTTTTCCGTCGCAATTCCGCAGGATCGATTCGAGGACGAGGCGGATGGAAACGGGCAGTTTTGAAATCGGACCCACGCCGGCCTTTTCCAAAGAGGGCAGGGAGTAGAAGGCGCCCTTTTTCCCGTCGCCAAGGTCAAATTCCTTCAGGCTATCGAATAAATTATGCGTCATGCTCATAAGCTGGGCGCCCGGCCGGTCACGCCTTGCGCCCCGGCAAAATGCGGCGCGCGCGCGCCGGAGTCAAGGCGCTCTGTTGCGAATTCTGGGGCAGGATGGTCCGTTTATGGGATTAAACCGATTCAAGGGGTCACGACATCGTCCACGGCACGCGGCGTTCAGGACAAGCGTCGGCTCCTCGGACAGGTGATTGGAGATTGCTTGAACGAAGGGCTGAAAGAAATACGAAGGGGCGATGTTCAGCCAGCTTTTCAAGCGACAGCGGGAACTACCCTTTGGCGCCAAGCTGCAGAACCACGGGCTGAATTCGCGGATGAACGACGAGTTCAAGAAGTTCTTTTCCACCTGGCAATTTGAGCCGATCATGCGCAACGTCACGACGAACCGCTATTGGATTAACACCAACCTGCTCGTGTTGAAGGTTGGGAGGAAATCCTACAACCTCGCCCAGTCCGTGATCGCGATTATCGACGCCTACATGGATGCCAAGCAAGAGTCGTTCAACGCGTTCCTTCGTGCGTGCCATAGAATGAAGGACGTGATGGCGGCCTCTCCGGCTGAGGTGGAGGAATTTATCATGGAATTGCTGGCTCCAAAAGTGGATGCCCGCCAGTTTGAAATCGTCAGTTTCTCCATCCTGAAATATTTCCACCACGACCAGTTCGTCTATTTCGGGCTCACATTGGACGAAATCAAAAAGGAGCATCTGAGGCTTTTCAAGACCGGACGGACGAACGCCAACGACGGCGGCATTGACTTCGTCATGAAACCGCTGGGTCGCTTCTTCCAGGTTACCGAATCTCTGGACGTGAGGAAATACTTTCTGGATATCGACAAGTTAGAGAGATTTCCAGTCTCGTTTGTGATAAAGTCGGAGGAACCATACCGTCGCTGAAGGCACGGCTGGAGCGAGGGGCCAAAGACTTATACGCGGTCGAGAGCATCGTGACAGCCTAAGTGGAGTGCATTGAGGAAATCATCAATGTGCCAAGGCTGCGCCAATGCGTTTACAGGGCAGTAAAACAGCATTATCTGCCTGCCATCATGGATGAGATAGTCAAGCAGAGCAAAGTAGAGTTCAACTACAGTGAGGAAACGGACGCTGCCGAGGCCGAGGAATAGGTCCTGACAGTGTGGAGTTCAACCGAAATTTGCGGGCCAAGGCCCTTATATGTTATCGAGCAGAATCAATCCGTTGCCTCACGGTGTTTTTCTGGTTTGACTGGCCTGTTGATACGATTGCGCGTCCGCGGCCAGGCGGGTTGCCAGGTCGGTTTCGTGCGCGGCTTGGGCCAGTTGCAGGGCACGTTGGGCGACCGCTGCCGCCTGGGCGTGGCGTCCCGCCCCGGCGTAGGCCGCCGCCAGCCGGCCCAACATGAAATGCGCTTCGGCCAATTGCGGGCGCAGTCGGGCCACTTCTTCGTACTCACTCAGAGCCTCATCCAGCCGGCCCAGGCCAAGCAGGATGCCTCCAATATTGAAATGGGCTTCGGCAAATTCCGGGTTCAATTGCGCCGCCCGCTGGAATTGCGCCAGCGCCTGGCTGGTCTCCCCCTGCCGCAGCAGGATGTTGCCAAGATCATTGTGCGCCAGCGCGTAGTCGGGGTCCAGGGCGAGCGCCTTTTCGTAGTGGGCCTGCGCCTCTCGCATCTGGCCGGCTTGCAGCAACGCGAAGCCCAGGTTGCACCAGGCCGCGGCGAAATCCGGCCGCCATTGCAGCGCCAATTGGAAGTTGGTGATGGCGGCGGGCATGTCGCCCTTTTTCAAATAGGCCTGGCCGATGTCATAATACGCGTCCGGGACGTTGGGTTGCAGCGCCACGGCCCTCCGGCTGTGTTCAATCGATTCGTCCAACCGGCCTTTTTGCAACAGCGCGCAGCCGAGATTGATCTCCCCCACGGGATCGTCCGGTTCGATGGCAAGGGATTCACGCGACAGCCGGATGGCCTCGTCCACCTGGCCTTTTTCCAGGAGCGCATGGCTCAGGTTGTTGCGGGCGATGAATGAATCCGGACTGTTCCGCAAGGTGGCCTGCCAGAGCGTCTGGCTGTCCGCATAATTCCCGCATTGTTTCCAGGTCAAAACGCCCAGCAGCGACAGCAACGCCGCGCAGGCCAGCGGCCGCGCCGCCCGCCCGGCCGCGCCCATGCGCGTGAAGAGCCTCTCCAGCCCCGCCGCCGCCAAAGCCAGCGGTCCGATGCTGGCCGCGTATTGGTAGTGGTCCGCCACGAACGAATAACGAAAGGTGTACTCCATGATGAAGCCCAGCAACGGCGAGAGCGTGGCCACGTAATAAAGAGCCGCCGTTTCCGGTCCCCGGCCGGCCCGCTTGCGCAACGCCAAAATCGCGCCGCCCGCGGCGATGCCGCCCGCGAGCCAAATCCAGTCCAGTGGGTTGCCGACGCTTGTATGCCAGCGCGAATAACTGAAGGAAAGGCTTGCCGGCCAGGCAAGTTTGCCCGCGTAAAACCACACTGCCCGGCTGGCGATCAGCAAGCGCGCGGTCCAGCCGATGGAGAAAGTCGAGGCAGTGGTGAACTGGTGGTATCGTTCCCACCACATCGACACCAACCCCATTGCCAGCCCCATCACCAGAAACGGCGCCAATTGCAGCAGGCGGGCCAGGCGGATCGGTCTGCGTTTCAACCACAACATCAGCAGCAGCGCCGCCGGCAGCGTGCAGGCGGTCGTTTTAGCCGCCAGCGCCAACCCTTGGCAGCACAGCGCCGCCCCATACCACCACCACCGCCTGGGGCCTTCCTCGACAAACTCCAGCCAGCTTCGCGCCGCCAGCAGGCAGAAGAACAACGACAACACGTTCTTCAACTCCGTCACCCACGCGACGGACTCCACCTGCACGGGGTGCAGCGCGAAAAGAGCCGCCGCCAGCCAGGCCCCCGGCAGCCCCAGGCGCCGGAGCAATCGCCACAGCAGCAGCGCGTTGCAGGCGTGCAGCAGCAGGTTGACCCAATGATACCCGGCAGGCGCCAGTCCCCAAAACCCCCGCTCCATCCGCAACGCGGAATAGACCAGCGGGAAATACTGCGACGGCGAATCGAGCGAAAACCATATCCGCCTCAACCCGTCGGGCGCCGTCAGCAGGGTGTTGTTGGTGACATAAACATCGTCGTCCCAGATGAACCGGGCGTGCCAGGCGGGTTGATACGCCAGCACCGTTGCCAGAGCCAGCAGCAGACCTAGCCCGCATATTTCGTAGCGCGGCGAATACCGCCTCCAATTTGTCGGTAGGGCGGCGCTGCCGCGCCGCCCAAATATCAGGGCGAAGCGGCAGCTTCGCCCTACCAAACTGCGAAATATGCGGCCCAAAAGCCAGGCTTGTCCGCGTTTGGGACGAAATTCAGCGGGCATCGCCGCCTCCCTGGCGCCGCAAGATTTCGGCCACCCTTGATTGCGCCGGCGCCAAATTCGGCAGAAGCGCGAGCGCCTTCTGGTATTCGGCGAGGGCCTCGTTGGTGCGGCCTTGCTCCAAAAGGATGTCGGCCACGTTGTAATGCGCCTCGCCGAAATCCGGCGCCAATACCGTCGCACGCCGGAAATGTTCCATTGCCTCGCCGGTCCGCCCCATCTGGCGGAGTATGCCGCCCAGATCGTTATGGGCCAGCGCGTAGTCAGGTTCCAACGCCAACGCCCTTTCATACGCCCTGGCGGCTTCCGGTAGGCGGCGTTCTTGCAGCAGGGCAAAACCCATGTTGCACCATGCGTCCGGGATGTCCGCGTTGATTTCCAGCGCCTTTTCGAACGCCTCAATCGCCTGGTCCATCCGGCCCATCTTCAAACAAGCCCGCCCAAGCGCGTCGTAAGAGTCTCCGCTGCGCGGTTGGGCGGCGATCGATTTGAGACAATGTTCCACGGCTTCCGCGCCTTTGCCTTCCCGCAGGCAAATCTCCGCCAAGTTCAGTTCCGCCTCCGGATCATCGCGACGCAACGCGAGGACTTCGCGGCACTGCTCCCGCGCTTCGTTCCATTGTCCCTTGTCAATGAACCACTTGCCCAGGCTGTTATGCGCGATCAGACTCTCTGGATGGACCCGCAGTGTCGCCTCCCACAACGTCCGGCTGTCCCGGTAAATCTCCGCGTGCCGTGATGTCAGCACGGCGCAGATGGCCACGGCGGCCGCGCCGGCGCCGATCATTGACGGGCGTAAAAGGGGCCGCGCCGCCAAGTCGCGCATCCCCCACGCCACCATGATCCACAGGCCCACGCTGGGCAGGTAGCTGTAACGGTCCGCCATCAACTGCGCCCCGGCCTGCACCACGCCAATTGTCGGCACCAGCATCCCCAAAAACCAGAACCAGCCGACCGCCAGATACGGCTGCGAACGCCGCCGCCAGACTGCCAGAAACGTCAGCCCCGCCAGCCCCGCCACCGCGCCAAAGACGGCAGCCGCGCGGAGCGGTTCGTGCGGATAGAATGAGGCCAATCCCACCGGCCAAAACTCCTTGGACAAGTAGCCCGCGTATGCCAGCGGGATATTGCCCAACCGCTCCAGCAACGGGTACACAGCCAGCGATGCCTCCGCCCCCGCCCGTTTCTGCACCAGAAAAGTGACCGCGCTGGACACGCTCGCCAGGATGAAAAAGGGAATTTTCTCCGCCGCCAGGCCGGCGATGGCCTCCCAACTGAAATCCCGCGCCAGGCGCCGCAACGGCCAGTAATCCAGCAACAGGAGAACGAACGGCAGCGTGACCAACATCGGCTTGGCCATCAGCCCGAGGGTGAAAAAGAGCAGCGCGGCCCCGTAGAAAACTCTGAACCTTGAATCCGGATTTCTCACCGTCTCCGTGTAGCGGACGTACGCCCCGACGGCGAGCATCCCAAAAAAGGCGCACAGCACGTCCTTGCGCTCCGCGACCCAGACCACCGATTGCACCCGCAACGGATGCAGCGCGAACAAGGCCGCCGCCAGCGCGCTGGGCCAGAGCGCCCCCGTCATCCGGCGCAGGAGCAGCAGCAGCAACACTGAGTTCGCCAAATGGAGCAGCACGCTTGTCAAATGATGTCCCGCCGCGTTCAGCCCATAGAACTGGCAATCGGCCATGTGGGATAGCCACGTGAGCGGATGCCAATTGACGGCGGCGGCGGTGGTAAAAGCCCATTTCAGGCCGCTCCAGCTCAAACCTTGCCGGACGTGCCAGTTGCCTGTCACATAGAAGGGGTCGTCATAGTTGACAAAACCGCACCGCAACGCCGGCCAAAAGGCGGCCAGCGTCATCGCGGCCAGCAACAGACATGCGCCCCAGGTTTGGCGCCGGCTTCCTGATTCTGTCATCGCGCCCCATCCTAACCGCCCGGCCCGCGAAACAGAAGGCGTAATTGATTTCTAAGGATGGAGGAGTTTGAACTGGAGGAAGCCGCCCCGCAAATTGGCCGCGTCGTCAAAGCCGCGCCCATTCAGGGCGCACGCGGCCAGATAACCGCGCTGCCCTTTCTGGCAATAAGCCACGATGCGGCGGTCCCGCGGCAATTCTGCCAGACGGTCCCGCAGTTGGGCCAGCGGGATGTTCACCGCGTTCTTGAGTTTGCCGAATTGCTCCACTTCATCCGGGTCGCGGACATCCAGCAGGTATTCGCCGTCAGGTTCCCAGGTTTCCGGCGCGGCGGTCGCAAGGTCGCCCCGCGCAATGTGACTGGCCACAAATCCCGCCGTGTTCACCGGATCATTGGCGGAACCGAAGGGAGGAGAATAGGCAAGGTCAAGATTCTCCAAATCGAAGACGCTCATTTTCCCGGTGATGGCCGTCGCCAACACATCGACGCGTTTGTCGATGCCCTTTTCACCCAACACCTGTGCGCCCAGCAGGCGGCCTGTGCCTTCCTCGGCGACGATCTTGATGAGCACCGGCGTCGCGCCGGGATAATAATGCGCGTGACTGTTGTCCCGCGTGAGACTGGTAAAGAACGTGTAGCCCGCCTTCGTCGCCTGGGAACTGTTAAGGCCGGTGAATCCGGCGGTCATGTTCAGGACCCGGACGATGGAGGTGCCCAGCGCGCCGGGATAAACCAGGCGGGCGCCGGCCGCGTTGGCGCCGGCGATCCGCCCCTGGCGGTTGGCCGGGCCGGCCAGCGCGATGCGCGCCCGCGCCCCGGAAAGCGCGTGCGTCGTTTCCGCCGCGTCGCCAACCGCGTAGATATTGGGGTCGGAAGACTCCATGCGGCCGTTGGTTTTCACGCCGCCGGTTTCGCCGATTTCAAGCCCCGCCGCCCGGGCCAGTTCCACTTCCGCTTTCACGCCCACGCTCATTAAAATCAAGTCCGCCTGCAATGTGCTCCCATCGGCGAACTCCACGCCCTGGCCGGTGAACCGCGTCGCGGCCGCGCTGGTCTTGAAGTCAAAATCGTCACTGCGGATTTGATTTTGCAGATGAACCGCCATATCGCGATCCAACAACGGGAGGATGTGCGGATTGCGCTCCACAATGGTGACGTGAAGGCCGCGATGGTGAAAGGCTTCCGCCATTTCCAGCCCGATGAAACCGCCGCCGATGACGACCGCCCGGCGGGGTTGGCGTTCATTGACGAACGCCGCGATGCGGTCCATATCCGGGATGTCTCGCAGCGTGAAGACATGAGGCAGGTCCGCTCCGGGAATGGGCGGCACGATGGGCTTGGCGCCCTGGCTCAAGACCAGTTTGTCGTAAGGCACATCACGCCGGCTGCCATCGGGTCCTTTGACACAGATGGTTTTGGCGGCTCGATTGATGGAAAGAACTTCATGGTTGACGTGCGCGCGCACACGCGACCGTTCCCAGAATCTTTCCGGCGTCATGACGATCAATTTGGCGCGGTCGTCAATTTCACCCGCGATAAAATACGGCAGGCCGCAGTTGGCGAAGGAGATGTAAGGTCCGCGTTCAAAGACCTGGATTTCAGCGTTTTCGTCAACGCGGCGGGCCTTGGCGGCGGCGGAAGCGCCCCCAGCCACGCCCCCGACAATCACAATGCGGCGGGGATTCTTCATAAATCAGGCTCCACTCTTTGTTGCGCAGCAGGAGCCGCAGCTTTGGGCGTGATTCCACGGCATTTTTGCCAGCAGCAGCGCCAATCCACACAGGCCCGTAAGCCCGGCGAATAAAAGCCCGCAGCCGGTCACCAGCGGGATGATGGCGAAGAGCGGGTTGACGACAAGCGCCAGAACCGAGCCTGCGGCAGAAACCAGCCCGATAGTGATTTGCACCTGGCGCATCAGAGGCAGAACGCCGCTCTGTCCGTGGATGACAGGCAACCCCGCATCCATCCACGCCTGCGTGCCTCCTTCGACCAGCACGCAACCGCGCGCTCCGGCCCGCTCGAGCTTGTCTATCGCCTGGCGCGCTCGTCCGCCGGACTGGCAAAGCACATAAACCGGCGGTTCCCCAGCGCCGCGCTCCTTTTGAAAGGCGGCCGGGTCGAGGGTGTCGAGGGGGATGTTCCCGGCGCCCGGCACATGCGCGGTCTCGAACTCGCCCGGGGAGCGGACATCCAGCAACCGGGCGGGGCGGCCCTCCGAGATGAGGCGTTGAAGGTCGCGCGGTGTAATCGAAGATTTGGCTTGCGAAGTATTCATATTCGTTGTATGAACATATAGCTATAAAGGAATATGTCAAGCGCCAAAGCAAGTCATTTATTGTCGGAGGGGCAGTTGGAGCAGGTGGCCCTGCGCTTCCGGCTGCTGGGGGAGCCGATGCGCCTGCGAATCCTGCAAGCCGTGTGCGCCAGGCCGCGCACGGTGAGTGAGATTGTCGAGGCGGTGGAAACCACCCAGGCCAACGTTTCCAAACACCTCGCCCTGCTGGCCGGCGCCGGCATCCTGGCGCGCAAGAAGGATGGCCAGCGGGTTTATTACAGCATGAAGGACCCCCTGGCTCTGAAGCTGTGCGCCCTGGTCCACAAACAATTTGCATCCGGGTAGGCGCCCCGCTGTTCGCGCGGCAGAACGCCGCTCTGATTTTGATTGATTGTGTATCGGGGAAATGCTAGAATTCCCCTTCAGAAAGCGAACCCTTGTCCAGAGGACCGGAATTATGCGTGTCAAAGAGCGTTTTGCCATGAGTCAATGTCACTTATCGGCGCAAGCCGCGGTCGTTTGCGCGGCTGCCGGATGGCTGTGGCTGGCGGCGGCGGTTCCCAACAGCGTGGCGCAGGACGCGGCGCAGTTGATTTCCACCCACTCCACCGCGGTGCCTTTGCCCGCTGGGGGCAATGGCGATTCGGTGGACCCTCTAATCAGCCCGGATGGACGATTTGTCCTCTTCAACAGCACGGCGGGGAATTTGGCTCCGAACTGCGGCGGGCAGCTTTGTTCACAGGTTTTTTTGCGCGACCGCCGCAGCAACACGACTACGCTCGTAAGCGTCAATCTTAACGGTTTTGCCGGCAACGGCAGTTCGACCTATGGCGGTATGTCGCCGGACGGGCGCTACGTGGTGTTCACCAGTGATGCCAGTGATTTGGTGGCCGGGGACAGCAATGGATTCAGTGACATTTTTGTGCGGGACTTGGTGGCCCGAACCACCGTCCTGGCGAGTGTTTCCACCAGCGGCGTTGAGGGGAACGGTCCGTCCAGCTATCCCGTCATGACCCCGGATGGACGGTATGTGGCGTTCATCAGCACCTCCACCAACCTTGCCGGCGGAGGCAAAGATAATCCTGACATCTTCCTGCGCGATTTGGTGGCGCAGACGACGGTCTCGATGAGCAGCGCGGCCACTGGCTCCTCGACGGGCGCGATCATTTCCAGCCTGGCAATCAGCACGAACGGGAGATACGTGGCGTTTGTCAGCACGGCGACCACTCTGGTTCTTGGCGTGACGCAAAGCGGGGGTGAAGTGTATGTCCGCGACTTTTTGGGGGGCGGGATTTCATGGGCGAGCAGCAATGCCACGGTCACGGCCAAGGCCATTTTGGGTGGAACCGCCACTCCGGCCTCCGAACACCCGGTTATCAGCGACGACGGGACTTGGGTGGCCTTCAAGACCGGGCCGCTTTCAGTAACCACTCTTCCGTCCTTGGCGGTCATCTTTCAATATAACTCCGCCACGGCGGCGCTTACGACGGTTTATACCAACGGGATTTGCGTGCCCTACGGCAACGATTTTTATGGCCCGGAAATGACGCCGGACGGGCGTTTCATCGCGTTTACGTCGGGAGAACAGAGAACCACCACCAATGGCAGCATCCGCCTTTGGGATTCCGAAGCGGCCACCAACATCCTCGTCAGCACAAATCTCAATGGCGCTTATTCCACCAACACGCTGGCCCAGGCGCCGGCGGTCACACCGGACGGGCGATACGTGGTGTTCCTGAGCAGGGCGGGGGATTTGACGACCAATGCCGTTTCCATCGGCTCGCACATTTTCCGATGTGATCTGCAAGCGGGCGCGATGACGATGCTGGATGTCGATACCAATGGGGTTGGCTCGACCGATTTCACAGGCACGATGCCCAGTCTGAGCACCAACGGCCAGTTCGTTGCTTTTTCCGGGCCGGATGGCCAATTGGTGCCGTTGGATATCAACGGCGCGAACGATGTGTTCCTGAGGGACGCGACCGGCGGCACGACGCAAATGATCTCGCAGCGCGACCTCTCCGTGCCAGTGCGGTCGGGCGACAAACTCAGTTCGGTAAGTCCGCTCTCCATCAGCGCGGACGGACGGTGGGTGGCTTTCGCCAGTTACGCCAATGATTTGGTTCCGAATGACACGAACAACGCGAGCGACATTTTTGTGTGCGACCGCTGGAGCAGCAGCAACACCCTGGTGAGCGTCGGCCAAAATGGCGGTTCCGCGCTGGGAGGCGATTCCTTTGCGCCGACGATCAGCACCAACGGGCGGTATGTCGTCTTCGTCAGCGCGGCGACCAATCTGACGGCGGGCAACGTGATCACCGATCCCGGCACTTTCAATGTGTATCGCAGAGACCTCCAGGCGCAGACAACGCTGCTGGTCAGCGTGAGCACTGACGGTGTGCATTCCGGGAACAACGACTCCACCAGCCCCGTGATCAGTCAGGACGGCCGGTATGTGGCGTATCTTACCCAAGCAAACAATGTGGCGGCCGGCCAGACAGTATCCGGGGTGACCGAGTTCTGGACGATCTGGTCCGATCTTGGCGCGGGAACAAACCTGGCGATGGCCGGAGCCAACTCGACGCCAGTCGTTCCATCAATGAGCGCGGACGGACGTTTCATCGCTTATGGCATCGCTGTCTATATGCCCGGCAACAGCATCATCGAAACGTCGGTTTGGGACTCGCAGGAAGGGAAGAACATCTTTACCAACACCGGCAGTTCCACCTCCGCCTCGGTCGGCTCCGCGGCGATCAGCCCCGACGGGTCGCATTTGCTCTACCAGCTTGGCACAAGTAACAGGGTCCAGGACCTGGTCCACGGATCCAACATGCTCACGGTACTGGGTGCGCAAAGGATACGAAGCCCTGGCGTCTGGAGCGGCGACGGGCGCTATGTCTCGGTTGTCACAACATCGGCCATTTCAGCTTTGGACGGCAATAAGACCAACGACGTTTATCTTTTCGATCTTCTCTCTCCCACGCAGATATTGGTCAGCGTGAATTTCAGTCTGACGGGAAGTGGCAATGGCGCTTCTGATTGGCCGGCGGTCAGTTGGGACGGGCGCTACGTGGTGTTCCGCAGCTTTTCCACCAACCTTGTTGCCGGGCACACCCTAGCGCCCGACTTGTATCTCTACGACAGCGTCGCCGGATCCAACAGCGTTTTGACGCTGGAGCAGCCGGCGTCTGATTGGATGCAGCGCCCATGCAACCCGGTCATCAGCGTGGACGTCAGTTCCGCTGTCTTTCAAAGCTTTAGCTCCGGTCTCGGTTTCGGCCACGTCAGCCAGTCGCAGGATGTTTTCGCCGCCCTTCTCCCACCGGCCGCCAACGCGGACAGCGACGGGGACGGCATCCCGGACTGGTGGATGGTTCAGTACTTCGGGCATCTCACCGGCCAGGCCTTCGACCAATCGCTCCCGCAAGGCGATCCCAACGGCACGGGCATGACCACCCTGGAGGATTTTATTGCCGGCTCCAACCCGGACGATCCCAAATCCGTCTTTCAAGCTTCGGTGGCCCCGCCGCCCTCCCCGGGCGGGAGCGTGACGCTTGGTTGGTCCGCGGTGGCGGGACGGACCTACACTGTACAGTACAAAGACAATCTGGATGATCCCGTCTGGCAAACCTTGGGCGGCACTCCGACGATCAACGGAAACCAAGGGCAATTCACCGTGCCAACCGATCAGACGAGCCGCTATTATCGGATTGTCGTTCAGTGAGGCAAGGCCGCCAGGCTGGGAAACTGTGGCTCAGGGGGACAACAGAATTCTTCGGGGATCGCCCTCATCCTAATCTTCTCCCCCAGAGAAGGAACATCTGTCGCACGGCTCTGGTTTTGCGTGGGCGCATCCGGCTAATGCAGCGGCTCGATTTTCAAGTGGACGGCGGGCGATTCTCCCTCTCCTGGAGGAGAGGGCAGGGGTGAGGTCGAGCCCCCAAAGAAACCCGCCCTGCGCCCCGTGGCTTACCAATAAAAGTAAGCAGCACTGCCTGTCCGGGCCTGCATGTCTTTGAAATTCCGCCACTCCACATGGCCATCGAGCATGCCGACGTTGCCGCCAAGAGGGATGTTGCCGTTCAAATGGGCGCTGGGGCCGCCCTCAACATCCACCCAATTGTAGGTGACCATCACGGCATAATTATCGGAGTTTCCCGAAGCGTTTAGAGTCGCATCCGCCACGAGGACGCGGGAGGCCGGCTTGACCGGATAATAGACGCGATCAATATCGACCCGTTGCACATTTAAAAAGGAGTTGAGGTTCGTGGCAAAAGGGTCGGAAAAACCGGCGGTTTCTGGGAGTGCGGCGACGTAACCAAGGGAACTATAACCGAGATGCTCATAATTAGTAAAGCGCGTGAAATTGCCCTGCTCAGTAATTCCCGGAAGGGTTCCCGGACAATATAAGTTATTCCACTTGACCCCCGTATTTGTGACAAAGGAAACGACGGAGAATGAGGTGTCCCAAGCCCAATTCCCGCCACCATTGATGGGAAGATAGTTCCGGTTTTCGTTCCCATAGATTTGCAGGGCCATGTCGTACTGCCGCAAATTGGCGGCGCACTGCGCGATGATGGATTGCCCGGCGCCGCGGCCCAGCGACGGCAAAGCCAGTGCCGCCAGCAGCGCCAGCACGGCGAGGCTGGCCAGAAGATCCGTCCGCGTGAAACCCGGGTCTTGCGGCTGTGAACAGTTCAATTTTTCGCTCGTTTTCACGTCTTCTCCCAAAAAGGCTTTGTTGACCCGACTTTATGGCGCCGCCCCCTCCAAAGCAAGCAGATTATGCGACAGCAAATAGTGCGGGGTGTGAGACAGAATTCTTCTGGTTGGGCCACGACGCCTGTTTGAGAAACAAAGCGGCGCTGGCGCGCGCGCACTCCAAGACCTGGCGGATTTTTGTAAGCTTCCTGTGTGCGCGAAGCGTCTTGGAGTGCGCGCGCGCCAGCGCCGCTTTGGCCCCGAATACAAGAACCTGATTGTGGTTCAGTGAGGCAGAGCCACCAGGCAGGGATACCGCGGCTTACCAATAGAAGTAAGCACCCATGCTTGTCCTGTTCTGCATGCCTTTGAAATTCCGCCACTCCACATGGCCGTCGAGCATGCCGGCGTTGCCGCCAAGCGGGATGTTGCCGTTCAAATGGGGACAGAGGTGAGGTTTCACCTGACCGTTTACGGTGTACCCGCCGTCGATATCCACCCAATTGTACGTGAGCATCGTGGAATAAGAATCGGAATTTCCTGATTCATTCAAAGTCGCATCCGCCACGAGAACACGCGAGGCCGGTTTAACCGGATAATAGACGCCGAGATAATTGACCTGCTGCAGATTTAAGGAGGTGTTGATGTTCGTGGCATAAACGCCCTCAAAACTGGCGGTCCCTTGGACGGTGGTGGCGTAACCAAGCACACTAAAGTAGCCGGGATCAAATTTAAAAAGGTTGAGATCATCCTGCTCCGTAAAACGCGGAGAAGTCCCCGGACAATACAAGGCACTCCATTTGACGCCGGAATTTGTGACAAAGGAAACGACCGAGGAGGCGGTGTCCCAAGGCCATTCGCCGTTCATATTGTTGGGAAGATTGTTCTGGTTTTCGTTGCCATAGATTTGCAGGGCCATGTCGTACTGCCGCAAATTGGCGGCGCACTGCGCGATGATGGATTGCCCGGCGCCGCGGCCCAGGGAGGGCAAAGCCAGCGCCGCCAGCAGCGCCAGCACGGCCAGGCTGGCCAGAAGGTCCATCCGCGTGAAACCCCGGTCTTGCGGCTGTGGCCAGTTCAATTGTTCGCTCATCTTCACGTCTCTTCCCAAAAGTGACTACTTGAACTAAATCTATGGCACCGCCCCCGCCAAAGCAAGCAGATTATGTGAACATGGCATCTGGCGGGCGCAATTCAGGTTTTGGACGGGAGGGTGGAGCGCCGCGACGCCCTAAAATTCTCCCCTCGAATAGGTTAGGGCGTCGCGGCGCTCCACCCTCCCGGACAAGGCTCCTGGCGAATCAGGCGTTCAAAAACGGATTTGCGCCCGCATCGGGCTTACCAATAAAAGTAAAGAGTACTGCCTGTCCTGGCCTGCATGTCTTTGAAATTCCGCCACTCCACGTGGCCGTCGAGCATGCCGACGTTGCCGCCAAGAGGGATGTTGCCGTTTAAATGGGCGCTGAGGCGAGGCACACCATCCGTCTCGTAGGCGCCGTCGATGGACACCCAATTGTACGTGAGCATCACGGCATAATCATCGGAGTTTCCCGAATCGTTGAGAGTCACATCTGCCACGAGAACGCGCGAGGCCGGCTTGAACGGATAATAGACACCAAGAGGGCGCATGACAGAATTCTTCACGTCGTCGGTAGGGCGGTGCTGCTGCGCCGCCCACTAAATCAGGGCACAGCAGCCCGCGAAGCCGGCATCGACCATCCAGTTCCGTCCGCAGATCTGCCCTGCCAGGACGGTGAAGATGTTTGTCATGGGCACCCCCGTCGTTTCCGCGGGCAAAAAGGCTTGCAAGCTTTCGCTGTTGTGTTACATTTCATAAGCAGGCTTGTTCTTTGAAATGCTTTTGGCGCGGCCCGTCCTGCACCGGGCGGCGTGCGTGGCGTGAACCGTTATGCCCGCTGCGCGCCGCAAGCCATTTTTCCCGGCATGGCGGGCTGGGGGTTTTGAACCCGTGTCAACCCGTGTCCATCTGAGGTTAAAAAATTACGGTAAATTACGGTAGTTTTGTTGCGGCGCAAGCGACCTTGCGGGCGGCGGGCCGCCCCGGGCGCAGCACGGAATTCTTCGGGGATCGCCCTCATCCTTAATCTTCTCCCCCTGCCGGAACGATGCAGTTAAGATTGGGAGCGCGACCAGCCCGCAAAGCCCACGCGCAAGCGTCTGCCCAATAATTTGTTCACTTCTGCAGCCAGTAATATGTTCTAACCTCTCGGTCGCTCTGGCTGGCGTCCCGCCGGCCAGTCGTTCGCGTGGAGGTGAGTCACCGTTTGATGGGTTTTTGCACGGTGAAGATGTTTTCGGCCAGAGGCCGAAAACCGCGAGCGAGACGCCCGCGCTCCGGAATGCAACTGAATCGCTCCGGCCCTGGGAGAGGAGATGTTTTTCGCCGCGCCTTTGCAGTGCGCGAGATAGGCTGTGCCTTGCTGGGCGGTATTCCAGAGTTTCACCCTCTGGCACCCTCTGGCAAGTTATCAATCCGGAGTTTTGGCCGGATATTCGCACCCATTCGCACCTATTCGCGGCTTGAATTGACGGCGGGGAAGGTAAGCGTCTCAAGTCTTTGGGCGGCGCCAGGCGTTTGCCCAAGCCCGGCCCTCTTGACTTTTGCACTCTCTGACGCAAATTGGGATGCCATGAACAGTGAATCGGAGCGGACGCGCAACGCCGGCTGGACCGGCTGTCGCGGCGCGTTTGGACCGTCCACGGGCTGCAACGCGCTCCGTCATGAATGACCTGAGGCCAGGGAGCTTGGGGGAAACTTGGCTGAACCTGGTCCAGAGGACGGCCCGGACCGGAGTTGCGGTGGATGGCGAGTGCGTCGAATTGCTGGGGGTGGAGGTGGCTTTTCCCGCCGGCGCGGAGGGGGATGAAGTGATCCGCGAGTTTGGAGACGGTCGGATGATGGCGGAAATGGAGAAGGCATTTTTCGCGGACGGGGCCAATGCGCTGGGGCACTCTTATGCCAAACTGATGCGGGGGCCGGAGGGCAGACGCGATTTGGAAGACATCATTTCCCTCCTGCGCGCCGATCCCGCCAGCAAACGGGCGGTGGTGACGCTCTGCGGGACGGGCGACGGGAAGGTGCCATGCGTCAACGTGGTTCAATTCCTGGTTCGGGCCGGAGTGCTTCACACCATTTACTTCGCGCGCGGCCAGGACGCCTTCAAGAAATTCTATGCCGATGGGCTTTGCCTGGGGAAAATGGCGCGCCGCGTGGCGGAGGGGCTGGGGTTGGCGGCGGGCGCCGTTTCGGGTTACATCGGATCGAGCCATGTCTATCGGGAGGACGGGCCGGCCATCGAAGATTTCCTGGAGCGGGGGAAAAAGTATTTGCGCAACGGCGCGGGGAAGGGGGCCTGCTGATGCGCGTGCTGTTCATCGCGCCGCGGTCGTTTAATCCCAAGCAGATGTACCGGGAGTATCCCTTGGGCATTGGGTACCTCGGCACGCTGCTCAAGCAGGAGGGGCATGAGGTTCGCATCTTCGACCAAAACGTCCAAGGCGCTGAGGACGAGGGTCTGCTGAAGTTGGCGGCAGAGTTTGATCCCCAGATTGCGGGCTTCTCGGTCATCACGCCCAATTACCCGGTGGCCCGCCAGCAGATTGGCAAGCTCAAGCGACTGCGCCCGGACATGCGGATCGCGGCCGGAGGCATCCACGCAACGCTTTTTCCCGACGACCTCATCGCCGACGGGGCGGATGTGGTAGTGCTGGGCGAAGGCGAGCCGGTCATTTCAGATCTGGTGGCCGGCCTGGGCGCCGGGCGGGACTTGAGCGGCCTGCCGGACCTGCTGTTTCGCACCCGCGCGGGCGGGATCATCAGGACGGCGCAACAGCGGCGGACCACGCCCCTGGACGAGCTGCCGATCGTGGATCGTAGTCTTTACAATCTCCCGAAGTACACTCATCACTCGATGCTCGCGTCGCGCGGATGCCCGCACCATTGCGCGTTTTGCTGCAATTACACGGGCACGGTGCGGAGCGACGGGGTTGCCGTGCGCTCTCACAAGAACGTCATTGCGGAAATGGAGCACCTGCGCGACATCCACGGGGCGCGCGAGATTTTTTTTGCCGATGACATTTTCCTGCTGCGCAAGCACGACATTTTGAAATTCTGCGGCGAATGCGCCGCCCGCGACGTGGGAGTCAAATGGATCGGCCAGATGCGGGCCGACAGCGTGGACCGGGCGGTGGCGGAAGCGATGAGGGCGGCCGGGTGCCAGCGGATTTATTTCGGGGTCGAATCCGGCTCCGACCGCATCCTGCGCGAGGCGCATAAAGGGATGACGACGGCGCAAATTCGGCGGGGCATACGGGCGGCGGTCGATGCGGGGCTGCGAGTGAAGACGGGTTGGATTTACGGTTTGCCCGGTTCGCTGGAAGAGCAATACGAGTCCATTCCCTTCATGCTGGACTTGCGGCCGCACGAGATTTCGATCCACCAGCTCATACCATTTCCGGGGACGATCTATTACAGCGACCCGGCCCGGTTCGGCATTCGGATCCGGGATGCGAAGGCGTTCGAGAGTTTTTGTTACGGCGGACTGGACGGGGACATCCGATTCGATTATTTGAGCCATGGCGAATTATGGCAATTGCTCGAAGACACGGGCGCCGCGCTGGAGGCGGCCGGTTACGTCAACAGCGACAAGGCGGCTCCGGGCGCGGAGTACATTTATACCACGCCGCTGTCCCGCAACTCGATGAACGTGTTCCGGCCCGCCGAACCGGTCGTTGCCGCTTGAAGCGGGTTGAGGCGGAGCTGATATGATAATGCGGGAACCAGACTCCATAGCCGCCGAGCGGGAGCGGCATCGCCGCGCGCTGGCGCCGTTGCGCCTGCCCCGGTTCGCGCAACGGCAGGGCGCGCGCCCGCTGGTAATCTCTCTCGAAGGGGCCAATGGCGTCGGCAAAACCACCCTTTGCGCTCTGCTTTCGCGGCGGCTGGGGGCGCGCTCCTGCCTGGGCACAGACAAGGCCTGGTTCTCCGATTCGTTTAAGACCCGGATGATCCGGGACGCGGAATGGTTTTCGTCCGCTATGTTTTTTCTGAGCGGCTGTTTCGAGCAGATGCGCGCGTTGCGGGGCAGTCCAGGCCCGCTGGTGATTATGGACCGCTCGCTTTGGTCCACTTTGGCGGTCCACGGGGCCGAGAACGCCGGGCGGCTGAAAGCGTTGCTGGCCATGTTGCATCCGGTGGCCGTGCAGATTGAGGTTCCCGACCTCACCCTGGTGCTCGAAGCGAGCTTCGAGGTCTGCCAATCGCGCATTGCGCGCAAGAGCGGCACGGCCCGCCTCCTGGATGGGCTGACGGCCACTCCGGCTTTTCACGCGCGCGAAAAGGAGTTCTACCATTGGCTGGCGCGGCGGCGTTCGGAGGTGCTCTTTCTTGACGCCAATGAAGCCGCGCCCGAAACCCTCGCGGAGAGGGCGTCCGTTTTGATTCGCCAGAAATGCGGCGGCGCGTCCTGAGATCGACCCATGCTCACCCTGGCAACCTCCAATCCCGCCAAGTACGCCCCGTTCGCCCGCGACCTTGAGCGGATGGGCCTGGTGATCGAGCCTCCAGCGCAGCCGCTGCCGGAACTCCAGAGCCTCAATTTCGCGGAGACCCTGGCCGCCAAAGCCCGCGCCGCCGCCCTTCTCTTTGGGCGGCCCGTGCTCGTTGATGACAGCGGTTTGGTGTTGGAAGCCTACGCGCCGTTTCCGGGACCCTTGACTTCTACTGTTCTCGGCAGCCTTGGCGCGCCGGGGCTGCGGCGCCTCCTGGCCGGGACTTCCGACCGCGCGGTGATGGAATGCCATCTTGGTTGCTGGTTCAACGGCGCCTTGCGATTTTGGACCGGCTCCGTTCATGGCCGCATAGACCTTGCCCGGCCATGCCTGGACCCGCGGATGGCGCTTTCCGATTTGTTCATACCCGATCCAGCCGGCGCGGGAGAGACTCCCCGCCCGCCCGGCGACGCGGGCCAGCCGCCCAGCCTGAAGGGGTCTTCCACTGGACAATCTCCACTTCCGCACCGCGCCCGCGCGCTCGCCGCGTTGGAAGCCGACGTCTTCGAACTGCACCTCGAAACTGCTCCGGCGGAAACGGACTCCGCGCCACCGTGCGCCACGCGACCGGGCTATGATTGCCCGTTTTGCGCGGAGTTCGAGGATGACAATCTGAGCACCTTCGCGGGCATCATGGGGGAACGTCTGCCGCGCCGGATCGTGTATGAAGACGAGCATTTCGTGGTGATGCCGCCGTTGGGAGAGTTCATGGAAGGCGGGCTGCTGTTGCTGACGCGCGAACATATCCTTTCATTCGCGCATCTCCCGCCCGCGCGGTTCGACCACCTGGAACGGCTGTTGCAGGCGATCCAGCGCGCGCTTGTCAAGTGCTGGGGCGCTGTCCCGCTGGTGTTCGAGCACGGACCCGCCCCCGATTCGAGCAAAGGCGTCTGCTGCGTCGATCACGCCCATCTGAACATCTTCCCCGCGACGGTTCGCGTCCAGCCGCATCTGGCCGGGCGGATGCATTTTTCCCTCGGCGCGCTGGCCGGCCTGGCAAAACTGCGCCGCGCGGAATTCGGCTATCTTTTTGTCCAGGAAAACGACGGTTCCCGCCATGCCTACGACGGTCGGGAAGTCCCCACGCAATTGGTTCGCCGCATCATCGCCACGCAGCTTGGCATTCCCGAACGCTGGCACTGGCGCGATTACCTTGGCCAGGACGAGTTGGTGGCCACCTACAACGCCCTCAAAGGCCAGATCTGCCCATGAGCACGCCGCCGCCCGGAAGGTCCAGCCGCGAACTTTATGCCCGGCGCAGTCTCAAAGCCATCGCCGCCCGCTGGGACGCCCGCGCCGATTCCTGGGACCGCGCGCTGGATGACCCTGACTGTCACCTCAACGACGACGATGCCTACCGCCGGTTCATCCGCGAGGCGCGACGGCTCATCGCGCGACGCCGACCCTTCTGCGCTCTCCACGGAGTCATCGACGCCGGTTGCGGCACCGGATTGGTTCTAGCCGAAGTCATCTCCTCGTTTGCGTGGGGGATTGGCATCGACATCAGCCCGCGGATGATCCGCGTAGCGCGGGCCAGGCGTCTGGGCAAGGCCAAATTTATTGTTGGCGACTGCTTCCAACTGCCGTCGCTTTGTCCGAAGGCGGGCGCGATCTTTTCGCGGGGCGTGCTGCTCTCGCACTACGGCCGCGAGCAGGGAGGGGACATTCTCAACGCCGCAAGGGCCGCCCTTGCTCCGGGCGGATTCCTGGTCATCGACTTCTTGAATGAAGCCGCGCGAACCCGGCAGCGCCACGCTCCCGAAGACAAGAACTGGTTCACCGGCGAAGAAATCCAGTCGATGGCCCGCCGCGCCGGTTTCGCCGCCGCCCGGGTTTTAGGCAAGCCGGACCGTCGCGCCCTCCTGCTGCTGGCCAAGACATAGAATCAATCCGACTATGTTTGACTCATTTCGCTTTCGGCCTTAAAATACGACATCGCCAGAAATACTCGTGGGTCCATGAATGGAAAAAACAAAAGTCCTGGACGAAAATGGTGGATGGGTTGGCCGGCCTTCTTCTGGATTCTATCCGGCGCGGTCATTGTTGATCTTGTCTGGCTGATGATCGCGGCCAAAATGGGGATGGGCTTCGGTTTTTTCGCAGGGTCCGATTCGACGCCGCCTGGGTTGATTATCGATGGCGCGGCTGTGTTTTGCGGCGCGGTGCTTCTCGCGTTTCTGGTTTTTTGGACGCGCCCGTTGTTCGCATGGCCGTTCATTCGAATCCGCGGATGGCTGCGGTGGCTGTTTAAGTGGCTATCGGCCTTCGCTTTACTCGTCGCCCTGTTTTACGCCGAGGAAGATTGGCGCGGGAAACGGAATTGGGAACAATACAAACGCGCCGCGGAAGCCAAAGGCGAGCGATTTGATTTGTCCAGTTTTGTCCCGCCTGCAGTGCCGGACGACCAGAATTTCGTTTTCGCGCCGCTCGTCTCCAATAGCTGCTTCGCCCGCATTGACGGGAACGGGTCTGGTCCCGATACCGCAAACACCAATGCCGGGCGTCGCTTGGAGATTCGGATCAATGCCCGCCCCGACTGGAAACCCTGGCCCACGAACGGGTTTGAGGGCAACTGGACACTTGGCAGAAGAATCGATCTGAAAACTTTTCAGGATTACTATCGCACCCCCGTTACTTCAGATCAACGGACCAACGAAATTAGGGGCCGACGTCGAAGGCCCGGGGGTCGCGCCTTCCCGCCCACTACGAATCCGGAGCCGGTTGCGACGAACGAATTCCCCGTGGCGCCGCAACCGCAGTCGCCTGTGGCTGACGTTTTGCTCGCATTGAGCAAATACGATTCCGCCGTCGAGGAGTTGCGGGAAGCCAGCCGCCGTCGCCTTTTTTGGTTTCCATTCCAATTCCGTCCAGAAACAACCAATGGATTTTCCAACCCGAACCTGGCTCCGCTCAAGGAATGCGTTTTGTTTTTGCGATTGCGCGCTGTTGCCGAATTGGAAAACGGCCAGAGCGAAAAGGCTTTGGAGGATGTGAAGCTCATGTTCTATCTGGCAAATCCCGCCCGGCACGAATCGTGGCGCGAACTCGGCGTCCTCCAAGGGTGGCGCTGGGGCAATATGAAACTGGCGCTCCAACCCGTCTGGCAAGGGTTGGTTGACCATGAATGGTCGGGCGCCCAGCTCGTTGCGATTGATGAAGGATTGGCCAAGTTCGATTTTTTGTCTGACTACCAGTCCTTCGTTCGCAGTGAGCGCGCGGAGATAATCGAGATGATAGATACTATTGAGCAACGGCGCCTTCATGTGTTTTGGGAGCAGCTTTATTTTGGCAATGATCAAGACGGCAATTCACTGTGGGATCGGGTCTTTAATGAAGGCACATTAGCTGCGTTAGCCCCAAAGGGCTGGTTCTCTCAGAACGATCTCGCGGTCTCCCGACTCATTCAGGTGTCGCTTCGGACCGATGCCGAGATTGAGCGGCGAATCCTGTCCGCTGAAGCCGCAACTCGTTTCCAAGACGCGATTGCAGACAACCAGCGGCATCGGTCCCCCTGCAACCTTGCAGCCTCGCTCGCGTATTACTTGATGGGAAGAGCAATGTATTTCGCGTTTGCTCAATCTTCACTGGATCGGGCGCGCGTTGCCTGCGCTTTGGAGCGCCATCGTTTGGCGGAAGGCGAATATCCAGCCATTCTGGACTCGCTGGCGCCCCGCTTCATGGAAAAACTCCCGCGCGACATTATCAACGGCAAGCCGCTGCATTACCGGCGCACCGGCGGCGGTCGATACCTGTTTTACTCCGTCGGCTGGAATGGAACGGATGACGGCGGGAGCGTCGTCCTCAAGAAAGGTTTGATGCGCCCTGCTCTTGACATTGCCGAAGGCGATTGGGTCTGGCCGAACCCAGAGTGACCGGGGTCTAACTGATCTGCGAGGCCGGGGCGGGGCCGCGCTTGCCGTCGAGGCATTCGCGGACTACCTGGGCCAGGCGGGTGGGGGGGTAGGGTTTGGCCAGGAAGTTGAAGCCTTCGAGCAGGGCGATGTCTTTGCCCGCCATGCCGGGGCTGTAGCCGCTGGTGTAAATGACTTTCAAGCCGGGCGACTCGGCCTGCAGCCGCTCGGCCAACTGGCGGCCGGAGACGCCGCCGGGCATCACCATGTCAGTCAACAGTAAATCCACTTCGTCCTTGTGCAGCGCCCACACGCCCAGGGCTTCGACGCCGGAGTTAGCCTGGAATATGCGGTAGCCGCACAATTCAAGGATGTCCACGACCAGCTCGCGCAAGGCCGGCTCGTCCTCGACGACCAGGATCGTTTCGTCGCCGCGCGCCATGTCGGCAAGGTTTTGGGACAGCCCCACATCGGCCGCGAGGGCGGGCGCGGCGGATTTGGCCGGGGTGTCGGCGCCGGGCAGGAAGATGGTGAAGGTCGAACCGGCGCCAACCTGGCTGTCCACCACGACCCAGCCTTGATGCTGTTTGGCGATGCCGTAAATGGTGGCCAGGCCCAGGCCGATGCCTTTGCCGGTTTCCTTGGTGGTGAAAAACGGCTCGAATAAATGGCTCAAGGTATGGGCGTCCATGCCGCAGCCGGTGTCGGTTACTTTCAAACAGACGAAGTGACCCGGCCGTGCGTCTGGATTAAGGACTGAGGAGACCGGTTCGAGGGCCTGGCGGGAAGTGGCGACGGTGATCTGGCCGCCGTTGGGCATGGCGTCGCGGGCGTTGAGGACGAGGTTGACCAGAATCTGCTGGATCATGCCCAAATCCGCGGAGACGGCGGGAAGATTGGGCGTGGCGTTGAACCGGAAGACAATTTGTTCGCCAACCAGACCGCGAAGCATGGGGCTGAGATTGAGAATGACCTCATTCAGGTCGAGATTGCGCTGTTGCATGACCTGCTTGCGGCTGAACATGAGGAGTTGCTTGATGAGCTTGCCGGCGCGCTCGGCGGCGGCGCCAATCTGCCGGGCGGAACTCTCGCAAGGCTCGGGGAGGCCCGACGCGCCGGCCAGGAGATCGGCGTGGCCTTGAATGATGGTGAGGATGTTGTTGAAGTCGTGCGCCACCCCGGCGGCCAGTTGGCCGACGGCCTCCATTTTAACGGAATGGCGCAACTGGGCCTCGAGGTTCAGGCGGTCGGTGATGTCGGTGGCGTAGCAGTGGACGACCTTGGCTTCAAGGATGGGAATGAAAGACCAGGAAATGGTGCGCCGCCGGACGGTGGCCAGTAGATTCATGATCTTCTCGCCGGAGCCAAGACACAGGGTAATGAGCGCCGCGGTATCCGATGGGAGAATGGAGGCCGGGGTATCGGCTCCGATCGCGGCAGCCAGATCGCGGGCGGCATCGTTGTAATAGATCACAGAGCCGTCGGCGGACAATGAGAGAACAGGGTTGGGGTTGGAGCGAGGAAAAGAGGCCAGGTCTTGGTTTAGTTCCTCGAGATTCATGGCGGGAGGTTACACAGGGTGGCTGCCAGAGGCCAGCGTTGATTGCACCGGCCTCGCGGCGTCGAGGGCGTCGCGCACGGCTTGGGCGAGTTGGGTTGAACGGTAGGGTTTGGAGAGGAAAGTGACGCCCGGTCTGGATGCTTCGCCGGCTTGCAGGAGTTCCTGGCTGAATCCGCTGCTGAAGATGACCGGAAGACGGGGGTCGTCCTCGTGCAATTTGGCGGCAAGTTCCCGGCCGGACAGGCCATCGGGCATGGTGACGTCGGTGAGGAGCAAATCAATGCGGCCGCGGTTCTGGTCCCAGAGATGCAGGGCTTGGAGACCGTTGGGGGCTTCGAGAGCTTTGTAGCCGTGGCTTTGGAGGATTTCGCAGACCATTTCGAGCAGGACCGGCTCGTCCTCGACGACCAGAATGGTTTCCCTGCCGCCGCGGACTGGACGCTCTGTGGACGGGGCGGCGCCTGGCTGCGGAAGCTGGTCGGTGACAGGGAAAAAGATGTTGAAGGTGGCGCCTTGTCCGACCTTGCTCTGGACTTCGATCCAGCCCTGGTGCTGGTTGACCATGCCAGAAACAGAGGCCAGGCCCAGACCCGCTCCTTTGCCCACTTCTTTGGTGGTGAAAAATGGCTCGAACAAACGGTTGATGACGGCGGTGTCCATGCCCGATCCGGTGTCCGTCACGCTAAGGTGGACGAAGCGCCCCGGGCGGCGGTCGGAACCGGCGGGAATGTCAGCGGCGGCAAATTGGGCCGGCTCGGCGCGGATGGTCAATTGGCCGCCGTCGGGCATGGCGTCGCGGGCGTTGACGGCGAGATTGATGACGATTTGCTGAAACATCTCCGGATCGGCCAGGATGGGAGGCAACCCGGCGGCAATGACAAGGCGGAGAACGACCCGTTCGCCGACGAGACGGGCAAGCATCTCCTCGGTGTCGCCCAAAGCGTGCTTGAGGTCGATGGGTTTTTGCTGCATGACCTGTTTGCGGCTGAAAGCGAGCATCTGCTTGATGAGGCGGGCGGTCCGCTCGACGCCATCGTTAATGATGGTCAGAGACTCGACGGCTTCGTCGTCGAGATGGGGGTTGTCCATGAGCAAGGAGGCGTGGCCCTGGATGATGGTCAGAATGTTGTTGAATTCGTGAGCCAGACCGGCGGCCAACTGGCCGACCGCGGCCAGACGCTCCTGGCGCATGATGTATTGCTGGCTGGCCTGAAGGGCGCGCTGGGCTTCCTTGCGCTCGGCGACTTCCTGCTGGAGGCTCTTGGTCCATTGGTCGATCAATTGGAAAAGTTGTTCGTCGCGCAGCTTGAGAGCGCGCTGGCGCCGCCGGCTGGCCCACCGGTAAATCCCCAAAGCGGCCAGCGCGAGCGCCAGCGGGGCCAGGATGAAGAGAATTGCCCAGCGGCCGGGCGGCGGGCCGGGAGGGCCTTCTTGCGCGCCCCACAAGGGCGAGCCGCCGAGAAGGAGCAGGAGTGCGGCTGCCTGAACAAAGGAGCCGCTGCGCGAGAAGCCGAAGCCGGTTTTCATTTCCACGTCCATCCCAGCCAACGGCGGGGAAGGCATAAACAACCGGGCCATCCTACGGCGAGTGGCTGATTGTTCAATGACAATCTCGGAAAAAAAGGCAAAAACCTCAAAAAGCGGTCAGCTTCTCCAGCGCCCGGGCGCGTTTTTCAATGGCGGCGCGAGTGAGGCGGGTGGTGGTTTGCAGGCCAAAACCTTCGCAACAATATGAGGCGACCACGGTTCCATAAATCATGGCGCGGCGGAGATGGGCTTGCACCGGCCCTTTGGCGGCGGACAAATACCCCATCATGGCGCCCACAAACGAATCGCCCGCGCCGGTGGGATCGACGACCCGCGACAGCGGATAGGCGGGGGAAATGAACAGGCCGCCCAGCGCGGAAAGAATGGCGCCGTGCTCGCCTTTCTTCACAATAACGGTTTTGGGGCCGAGGCGGTGGATTTTCTGCGCGGCGCGAATCAGGTTGTCCTCCCCCGTCAACTGTCGCGCTTCGCTTTCGTTCAAGACAAAGCCGTCCACGCGGCGGAGGAGCTTGAGCAATTCGGGCAGGGCGATGTTGAGCCAGAGGTCCATGGTGTCGGCGACGACAAACGCGGGGCGGCGCATCTGGTCCAGGACGTGATGCTGCAAGCCAGGGGCGATGTTGGCCAACAGGACGAACGGCGTATCCCGCCAAGCCGGAGGAAGGACCGGGGTGAAGCTTTCGAAGACGCCCAGTTCGGTCTTCAAGGTGCGCCTGTTATTCATATTGACTTCATATTCGCCGGCCCAATGGAAGGTCTTGCCGGGAACGATTTGCAGCCCCGCAAGGTCGATGCCGCGGCGGCGATAAAGGGCGAGGTAACGCCTGGGAAAATCCTCCCCCACCACTCCGACGAGGCGGACGGGGGCGAAGAAACTCGCCGCGACGGCCGCGTGGCTGGCGGAGCCGCCCAGAAGCCGGGGTTTATCGGCCCCCGGAGTTTTGATGGAATCCAGCGCCGTCGAGCCAACAATCAACACACTCATTTTAATTCAGGTTTCAGATAATCGAAGGCGGAGCTTACGGCGAAGCCGACCGCGTTCAAAGCGGAAAATCGTGTTAACCGCCTGATCGCCTGATCGCATCGACGGCCCTGTTTGTGGTGGTGCTGGGGCCGGGGGAATCGGTGATTGGCGTGTCGGCGGGCTTTCCACCGCAACCTTTGTCGAAGCACAGATGTTGGCGGCGCTGACGGCTCGGCTTCGGCAGCCGGATTACAATGCTGTCCAGAGCAAGCTCTCAGGCGCAAGCACGGCGGGCTGCCCGCGCCGCCGTGCGTGTTAATGCGCCCTACTGCCTGGTGTAGGTGATTTCCATCGTCTTTAGGCCATCGTGCGACATCTCCATGACATGCTTGTCCGGGCCAAGGACGCGGAGCACTTGCTTCATGGAAATGTCTTTCTGGCCGGTACCGGGGCAATCAGTCTTGCCTTCCAGCGTGATGACGTTGTAGCCGTCCTCTCCCCTCCCCTCGCTTGTAACCATGGCGGTGCTGATATCATCCACCCAAACGCTCTTGAATTTCTGCTTTGTATTATCGAAACCGAAAAGCCACCGCCCGGTAAACGGCTTGCCCATCATCTCTCCGTGGAACTCTTCCTCGAGGAAACGCCCCCCAAATATCCAACTGGCTTTTGATGTGGCGTGGCTGATATTGGCAGGGCCATCGGGATTCATAAACCATTTCACCTCGGCCTTCCAATTTCCCGCGAAGGCATTGAGCGCCTTATGCGCGGCACCGGGGGTGCCGGCAGCCTGCACCTTCTTCATCATCTCCTCTTTGTTGAGATCCTGCCTCAAGGAACCGAATTTATGCTCCCCTTGCCGGGAGCTGGATTCAGCAGTTCCGGCTCTCTCCTCGTAAACGTCAGTCTTCATAAGCGTATTCCTTTCTCATTTAGGTTTGTTGCTTGTTGACGAGTGCGAATGTTCACACTTTCCCGCCAGGCAGGATTCTCAGGGGCCTCCACGTTTAACCGAGACCTGATCGTCTGAAAGCAATGAAACCTCACTAAAGTCATGACAAATTGCAATCAGGGGATCATGGAATTGGAAGTCGGGGAACAGACCATCTTGTGGGCGGCGAATTCAGGTTGCGATTGGCAGATCAGATAATCCATGTATGCTCAGGCTCAAGGCATCGTCGTTTTGTTCAGCAATTGTTGTTGCATGTTGCCCGGCTGTCGGGGCTGTTGATTCGCCCTTGGGCAGGGTGCCGGCCCGGTTTCCGGTCTGCCGGAGCGCTTGACAAAGAAAGGGGCTTGCCCGGGTCGCGGGGAAGTCGAAAGGCTTTACAGTTTATACCGCTGGCTTGCAATCCTTTGAATTTTAGCCGCTTGCGTCGCGCTGATCACTCCGCGCGTCGGAATTGTTTACAGTTTCGATGGGGGAGTGGAGGAACGTGCAGTGATGTCTTGACCGGGAATAGAATGCCTAAACTGTTGACTTCCAAACAGATAGGTTCCGCTGCTGGCATTGGGATCAAGGGCAGAATGTGCTGCGGCACGCTCTATGCTAAAAACGGAGTCACTTGAGCAACTAAGCAGCACAATAAATTTATGAAGAGAACTATTTGCAACGTGATTTGTGTGCAACTGTTGGCCGGTTTTACGTATGCTCAAGACATCAATTTTGACAGCATAGCTGGTACCTACAACGCTATCCCAAGCGGCTACGCTGGAATGAACTGGAACAATTTGATCGAGCTTAACGCTCAGAATTACAGCTTTAATCCGAGCGGATACTTGAACGGCAACACGTCGTCGCCGAATGTGGCGTTCAACGCCTACGGCAGCCCCGCCTCGTTTTACTCGGTGGGATTGACGCCCTTTGCATTGACGTCCGCTGAATTCACGGCGGCATGGTTTAACAATCTGAATCTGGAGGTGGAAGGCTATCTGGGAGGCCATTTGGTGTACGACCAGAATTTCACATTGCAGGAAACGGCGCCCCAGGACCTGCAGTTTGGCAGCGTCATGGTGGATACGGTTAACTTCTTCACATCGGGTGGCACTCCGGCTCCCGGCGTGATCGGATCTGGCACACAGTTCGCCTTGGACGACCTCATAGTAAACGGATCCTCAGTAAATGGAGCGCCCGTTCCTGATGCCGGGGCGACGGCGCTGCTGTTGGGTCTGAGCGCGGGGGCAATTGGCCTGATTCGTCGTAAGTTGAGTTAAGAATTCCCAGCGCCGTTCGCTCGGTCATTTAACGTCTCCGGTCGCAGATCGGAGACGTTTTTGCTTTCTTCCACGGGATTAGAGTTCCTTCCAATTTTTCCGCCTCCAACCTTTTGGCATGAATGATGTCTGCCACAAGAAGCTCCCAATATGCCCGCCTGGGCGTGTCAATTCAAAAGCAGGCGGAAGAAGCTCGCCGTGTTCGTGGGGAACACGCTCAATTGGTTCAGTCCGTTGGTAACTTCAAGGGTGTCCGTTACGTTCGTCCAAACTGCTCCGCCACCCAGGGAGTCCGATATCTGCAAGGCGAACCCCGTGGACGGCGACGGCCAGGAAACACAGAGATTGGTTCCAGCGGCGCCAACGTTGAGCTTCTTGATGGACACGGCGCCCGCAACGAGCACCGGAAACGAATACACGTAGGGCTGACCAGTCATATAGATCGTTCGATATTCCGGACCGCCAAAGCAGAGGTTGGAAAGTGTGTTGAGGAGAATCTTGCCAATCAGATGCCCGTCAGGCGCGTAGATTTCGACACCGTCTCCCGATGCGGCCCAGAGATTCCCATGCACGTCGCAGCGGATGCCGTCAGCGATGCCCGTGCTGACGGTGCAAAAAACAGACCCCGCCCCCGTCAGCGTGTTGTTGCTGGTGACGCCGAAAACTCTTACGATTCCTGAGTTGGCGTAGATGCCGTTGTCGGCGACATAGAGCTTTGTTTCATCCGGCGAAAAGCAGATGCCGTTGGGTTTTGACACGGTTTTGGCCACGATCGCAACGGTGGCATTTCCGTTGGTTTCGTAACAACGATACACGTACAGGCCTGGTTGAAACCCGGTCGGTGTGTACGACCCGGACGGTGGCGGGAGCGGCAGACCGCTGTCGTAACCGGGGTCGCTGAACCAGAGGGAGCCGTCCGATTTGACGGTGAGGTCGTTTGGCGAATAGAACTTCAGCCCATTACAATTGGTCACCAGCGGAGTCACCACGCCGTTGGTGATCATCACAACCTTCAACCCGTTGCTGCCGCACTCGCAGGAAACCTGGCGCTCCTGCAAATCCAGAAAGTTTCCGTTAAATATCGTCTGCGCCAGTGGCGGCGCCAAGTAATCGGTGAGGGTGCTTGGCGGAACCAGTTTCTTGAGCTTGTTATTCCCCATGTCGCTGAACACCAGATACCGGCCATTGGGTATCCACACCGGTCCCTCGATCTTGGAATTGATCGTGACGTTCGTCGTGCAAACGGCATTAGTATTGATCAGGTTGGTGAACTCAGTCGCGTCAGAGATCGAGAACTTGACCGCGGCGGCGTTTGGGACGGCGACATGAAGCAACCCGCCGAGCACCAGCCCGCGGAAACATGTGGCATGGAAAATAGTGCGCATCAAACTCCTATTCGTGAAGTCCAGTCCTCCAACGCTCCAAGAGCATGGGGCTGGACTCGGCGCGCACTTTACCTCTCGTTCGCTTCCCCAGTCAACGCCAAAGAAAAGGGGATCGGGGCTGGTGCGTGAATCGCGTTCGACAATCAGGCGTCACTTTCTCAATCAAGCTGGTTCGCGCGCTCACGGCGCGTCGATTTCCTGGATGCGCCGGAGGTGGCGGCCGCCCTCGAAAGGGGTGTCCAGCCAGATGGTGACAATCTCCAGGGCGAGTTCAACGGGGATCAGGCGGGCGCCGAGGGAAATGACATTGGCGTCGTTGTGCTGACGGGCCAGGCGGGCGCTTTCCTGATTCCAACACAGTGCGCAACGGATGCCCGGAACGCGATTGGACACGATGGCCTCGCCATTGCCCGAACCGCCCAGGACGATGCCGCGTTCCACCTCGCCGCGGGCGACCGCCAGCGCGACCGGCCGGATGAAAAGCGGATAGTCCACCGGCGGCGCGCTGCCGTTGGCGCCGAAATCGCGCGCCTGGTGGCCCAGCTCGCGGAGCAATTGCTTGATCCGCTCCTTATATTCAAACCCAGCGTGGTCGGAACCGATGCCAATTATCATAACGAAGGCGGAAGGTAGCAAAGTGGCGCGGCGCCGCAAATGGAAATGAGGAAAAAATGGGGGCGGGCGGAAGCGGGCGCATTTCATTTTCTTGGGCGCATCTCTGTCTTGGGAAAGGTCTCTGCGATTGAAACGATTGAGAATTGATCATTGAAAAACTGTCATCGGTTATTGTACAGTAAAAAACGGCTGGCGAGACGCCGCGGGAGCGAGGAGCGGGATGTCTGCGCCGGCCGGATGAATATGCGGATGTTTGATTCCATTTTCGCGCGGCGCGCGCGGGCGGCGGCCGTGGCGCTTGCGCTGGCGGCGGTGGCCGCGGCGCCGGGTCCGGCCGAGACGGATATTCGGCGCGACGCGATTGTGAACGTGGTTGAAGAGGCGATGCCGTGCGTGGTAAACGTCGCGACGGAGAGCATCGTGGAGTCGCGCGACCCGTTTGACGCGCTGTGGCGGCGCTTCTACGGCTATCCCAACCAGCCCAGAGTGCGGAGCGCTCTTGGATCGGGGGTCATCATCTCCGACGATGGTTATATCCTGACAAATCTGCATGTGGTGAAACGGGCCAACCGCATCCAGGTGAAGTTGTCCGACGCGGCGGGCGGCGGGGTGTATGAGGTGCAGCCGGTGTATGTGGGGACCGCGAAGATCGACGTGGCGTTGCTGAAGATCAAGGCGCAGACGGCCGGAGAGAAATTCCACCCGATCAAGTTCGCGGCGGATGATGATCTGATGTTGGGGGAAACGGTGGTGGCGCTGGGCAACCCGTTTGGTTTGGGAGAGTCCGTCAGCCGGGGGATACTGAGTTCCAAACGCCGGGCCGTGCCCAAGGAGAACGAGGATTTGAGCATGGAGAACTGGCTGCAAACCGACGCGCTGATCAACCCGGGCAACAGCGGCGGACCGCTGGTGAACTTGCGGGGGGAGTTGATCGGCCTGAACGTGGCGATTCTGGAAGGGGCGCAGGGCATAGGCTTTGCCATCCCAATCAAGGAAGTGCGCCAGGCCTTGGCGGACATCTTTAATCCGGAGACGGCGTCGCGGTGGTTCGGGGCGCGGTTGAGCGTGACGCCGCCGTTGCGGGTGCGCAGTGTCGATCCGCGAAGTCCGGCCGGCGCGGCGGGGTTGCGCGTTGGGGACGCCATCGTAGCGGTGGACGGGCAGCCGGCGCGGGACTACATCGAGTTGAACCGCACCTTGCGCGAAAGCGCGAAAGAGAATTTTAATTTGACGGTGCGGCGGGACGGGGAGGCGCGGGAGGTGAAGGTGCGGCTCACGCCCTTTGGGGAATTGTTCCAGCAGCGCATGGGTGTGGACTTGAAGGAGTTGACAGGGGAGTTGGTCGAGCAGCTTGGACTGGGGCGGCTGGGTGGGTTGGAAGCCGGGCTGCTGATTTCGCGGGTGGAGAAGGGAAGCCCGGCCGAAAAGGCGGGGTTGAGGGAGTACGAGGTGGTGAACGGCATCGGCGGCCAGCGCGTGAGAAATTATCTGGACGCTTTTCAGGCCGTGGTGCAAGTGAAGCCTGGGGAGCGGACGGAAATATCGGTGCTTTCGCCGCGGACGCGGGGCAATCTTATTTTAGGCTATCAAGAAGGCGCGGTGGAGGTTAGGCTCAAGTAGGACAGGGGAACAGCTCCCATGCCAATGAGCAACGGCCATGATGATTGAGGTATCCAATTTGAACAAGCGATACGCCGGCAAGACAGCGGTGTCGGACTTGTCTTTTGAGGTGGAACAAGGCGAGGTGGTGGGGCTGATTGGCCACAACGGAGCGGGCAAGAGCACGACCATGCGGATTCTGTCGTGTTTCATGCCGGCGACTTCCGGCACGGCGCGGGTGGCGGGCCTGGACGTTTTTACGCAAGCCGACCAGGTGCGGCGGCGTATTGGCTATATGCCGGAGAACAATCCGTTGCACCCGGACATGCGGGTGCGGGAATACCTGAAATTTCGGGCGCGCCTCAAAGGCTTGAGCCACAGCCGTTCGCGGGAGAGGGTCGATGCGGTCATCGCGCAATGCGGCCTGGCTGACGTGAGCAAGAGGATCATCGGGCAGCTCTCCAAAGGATACCGCCAGCGCGTGGGGCTGGCCGATGCGCTGGTGCATGAGCCGGAATTGATCATCCTGGACGAGCCGACCATCGGGCTGGACCCGAACCAAATACGCAGCGTGCGGCAATTGATAAAGGAATTGGGGCGGCGGCACACGGTGCTGCTCTCCAGCCACAATTTGCCGGAGGTGGAGATGACGTGCAACCGGGTGCTGATCATGCGGGAAGGGAGGATACTGGCCGCGGACACGCCGGAGAACCTCCACAAGGCGCTGGGCAGGAGCGGGCACGTTGTGGCGGAGATCGCCGCGCCGCTGGAAGAGTTGAAGAACTGTTGGGAACAGATGGCCGAAGTGGCCGATTACAACATCGCGCCGACGGAGGGTGAGTATTACCGGTGCTCGCTGACGGCGGCGCCCGGGCAGGACCTGCGGCCGCGGATCTTCGCGCTGGTGGTGGAGCGCGGCTGGCAATTGCGCGAGCTGTCCCGGGTGCGGCTTACGCTGGAGGACGTGTATATCCGCCTGACCCGGCCGGAAAGCGAGGAAGAGGTAATCTGATGCAGGCGTATTTGACATTGACGCGGCGGGAACTGGGAAGTTTTTTCTATTCGTGGATTGGCTACGTGGTGATCGCGGGGGCGGTCTTTCTGATGGGACTGAGTTTTGTCATTCTGCTGGGCAGGCTGGCGGGGCAGCCGACGATGATCCCGATCACGGAGATGTTCCTGAGTCTGTGTTTCTGGCTGATTCTGCTGTTTTCCGCGCCGATCATTACGATGAGGCTCTTCGCGCTGGAGAAATTCTCCGGGACATTTGAGACGCTGATGACGGCGCCGGTGAGCGATGCCGGGGTGGTGCTGGCGAAGTTCACGGCGGCGCTGATATTCTACATGCTCATGTGGCTGCCGCTGTTGGGCTGCCTGTTTATTCTCCGTTATTTCACGCGGGGCACAAACCTCACGGAGCCGGGGACGCTGGCGAGCACGTTTCTGGGCATCTTCCTGGTGGGTTCGCTTTACATGGCCGCCGGCTGTTTCGCGTCGGCTCTGACCCGCAGCCAGATCGTGGCGGCGATGATCAGCTTCGCGCTGGGGCTGGCGTTGTTCCTGGCCGGTTATTTGGGGGACCAATTGGCGCCGGACAAGACGTGGCAGGTGGAGGCGTTGAGCCGCATCGCGATCCTGGAGCAGATGAAGGACTTCGCCAAAGGGGTTGTGGACACCCGCCATGTGGTGTTCTATTTGACATCAACCATCTTCTTCCTGTTCCTGACCTGCCGGGTGGTGGGAAGCCGCCGTTGGAAATGACATGAGCGCCGCCGACCCGCCCCAATCGAGTTTCTCCCGCGCGCGCCGCTGGATCATCATGCTGAACACGGCGCTGGCTGTCGGGGCCGCGCTGGCTTTGTTGGTCATGACCAACTACCTCGCGGGCGGATATTTCAAACGCTATTTTTGGTCGCGGGACGCGGGTTTTGAGCTTTCCGCGCGGACGCTGGGAGTCCTGCGCAACCTGACCAACGACGTCTCCGTAACGATCTTTTTTCAGCCCAACGGCGACAACCGGGAAGTCTATTTGTTGACAAAGGCGTTGCTGACGGAATATCAAGACGCCAATCCCCGCCACATTCACGTCAAGGGGCTGGACTACACGCGTTTGGCTGGCGAGGCCAAGGAGTTGCTCAGCAAGCATAGTCTGAGCGGCCTGAAGGAGAAGGATTTTGTCCTCTTTGAGAGCAGCGGCCATCATCGGATCGAGTACGCGGGGAAACTGGCGGATTATGATTTCAGCGACCTGCTGGCAAGGCGGAGCAAATACGTGCGGCGCAGCGGCTATAGAGGCGAGATGCTCTTCACGGCGGACATCTACGCGGTGAGCAATCCGGAGGCGCTCAAGGCGTATTTTCTCTACGGCCACGGTGAGAATGACCCGGGGGATCCCAAGGAGGAGGACACCCGGGAGAATCCGACCGGATACTCGAAGCTGGCCGCGATCTTGAAGGACGAAGTGGATTGTGATTGGGACCGGCTTTCGCTGGCGGGGACCAACCCGGTGCCTGCCGATTGCCAGTTGCTGATCATAGCCGGACCGGGCGGCGGGAGGTTCCTGCCGCGGGAGTTGGAGAAGATTTCCGCGTATCTCAAGCAGGGCGGACGCTTGCTGGCGCTGCTGACCACCGACTGCGGCCTGGAGCCGGCGCTGGCCGATTGGGGGGTGCGGCTGGGCCGTTGGACCGTCGTGGACCAGGACAAGCAGAATTTGCTGCCCGACGGGCGCAGTTTCCTGGCTTGGACTTTGCCGCATCCGATCACGGGTCCGTTGTACAGCGAGAAAATTCCGATCTTCATGGTCCGTCCGCGTCCGGTTTTCAAGACGGAGGCGCAAAGCAAGGTGCCTGGCGCGCCGGATGTGCGGCTGCTGGTGGCGACCAGCCCGGAAGGGATCGATGAAAACAAGCATGTGATGGAGTATCCGCTGCTGGCGGCGGTCGAGCAGGGGGAGTTACAGGGAGTGCATACGTCGCGGGGAGGCGGCACCCGGATTGTGGTGGGGGGAGATTCGTATTTTTTGGACAATCAGGTGATCGACGCTTGCGTCGGCAATCATTACTTTGCCGGGCTGGCGCTGAACTGGCTGTTGGACCGGCCAACGCTTTTGTTGTCGGGACTGGGGCCGCAGCCGATCCAGGAATACTCGATCAACATGACGCGAGGGCAGGAAAGGGCGGTGCAATGGCTCTTTCTGTGCGGGCTGCCGGGGGCCGTGCTGGCGTTGGGCGGCTTGGTCTGGCTGCGGCGCCGGAACTGAAGGCGCCATGAATTGGAAACCCACATGGGTTTTGCTGGCGGCCGCCGCGATGCTCTATGCCTTTATCGTGCTGGTGGACCAGCCGTTGCGGCGGGAGCGGTTGCGCGAGGCGAGCCGGGCCGTTCTGCCGGGATTCGATGCCGCGGCGATCACCAACATCGAAATCCACCCCCGGGGCCGGCCTGTCATTGACGCCCGGCGTCTTGATGGAACCAACCGCCTTTGGCGGCTGGCCCGGCCGATTTCCTACCCGGCGCAAAGTGACCGTGTCGAGGCGTTGCTGGAAGTTCTGGCGAAGTTGGAATGGAAGGACCGCATCGCTGAAGGGGAGTTGACGAACCGGCCTGACGCCCAGGAACAATTCGGATTTACGCACCCTCAGTTCTCGCTCGTGCTTCAAGGCGGCGGCGCGACCCGCCGGCTGGATGTCGGCGCCCTCTCGGCCTTGGGTGACGAGGTCTATCTGAATGTCGTGGGCAGCAGCAGCATCACTCTGGCAGGGGCGGACTTCCTGGAGGCGATACCGCAGGACCAGGACCAGTGGCGCGACCTTTCGCTCCTGGACATGGCCGGCCTCCGGTTCCAGAAACTGCGCGTGCGCTCGGCGGGGCAGGAATTTGAATTCGAGCGCGATCCAACCAACCATTTCTGGTTTATGAACCTTCCTCAGTCCGCGCGCGCGGACAGCGCCCGCATCAATGAACTGCTGCGCCGCCTCCAGGACGTTCAGGTCAGCGCCTTTGTCACCGACGATCCGCAGGCGGACTTGGAACCCTTCGGCTTGCAAACCTCGCCGCTGACGCCGGACCTGGTGCTGTCGTTTCTCCAGGGCAGCAACGTCGTGGCGGTCGTTCAAGTGGGGGCCAGCCCGTCCAATCATCCGGAGATGGCCTACGCGCGACGGGTGGAGCCTGGCAACGTGGTGGCGGTGGAGCGGGAGCCGTTGCGGGGCTGGCGCGGCGCTTACACCAACTTCATGGACCAACATCTCATCAGCGCGCCCCCCGCCTGGATCAAGTCCATCGACGCGCGGGGGGGTGATAACTTTGCAGTCAGGAAGCAAACCAACGGCCAATGGGAAGTGTTCGCGGCAACCCACTTTGCCGCCGACGCATTGCTGATCGAAGATTGGCTGGCCAGCTTGACCAACATCGCGACAGAAATCGAAAAGACCGTGGTGGTGGATTTCGCCGCTTACGGGTTGACGAACCCCGTGTTGCGCTACACGGCGCAGTTCGGCGCCGAAGCGGGCGGATTGGCGCCCGCGCAGATCGACTTTGGAGCGGCGCGCGGCGGGCGGGTCTTCGAGCGGCGGACCGACGAATCGTTTGTCAATACGATCAGCACGAACGATTTTGAGCGTCTTCCGCGAGTATCCTGGCAGTTGCGCGACCGGTCGATTTGGACGTTTGAAACGAGCAACGTGGTGAGCGTGGTGGTTCATCAACTGGGCCGAACGCGCCAGTACCTGCGCGATCCGCAGGGCGAATGGACCTTCGCGCCGGGATACCAGGGGCCGCCCTTCATCAATTCGCCTTCGCTCGAAGAAGCGGTGCATCGGATTGGCGAGTTGCGGGCGGTCTATTGGGACGGGGTGGGGGAGGAGCATCTGGAACGATTTGGGTTCAACCTAACCGCCCACGACCTCGAATTTGCCGTCAGACGCCCGGGGGGCGTCGAAACTTTGCGCTTGGAATTCGGCGCCCGCTCGCCTTATTCGCATCCTTATGCCTCTGTCGTGCGGGACGGGCAACGGCTGATCTTCGAGTTTCCCGTGGATTTATTCGAGAATTTCGTCGAGCCGGACCTTTCCATCGCCACGGCGCTCCGCCGGCACTGAGATGTCATGGGGTCGTTTTTTCAACGCAAGCGTGTCCGGGCATTTCTGAGTCTGTTTCGTTGGTGCCGCGTGGCGCTGTTGATGGCTTTGTTGCTGGTTGTCGCGGCGGTGACCTACCTGCATCAGATTGGGTTGCCCGATTATCTCAAGCGGCCGCTGCTACGGCAGTTGCGGGAGAAGGGGTTTGAGGTGCAATTCTCCAATGCGCGCCTGGGTTGGGGGCCGTCGGTTGTCATCGACAACTGCGCGTTCAGCCGCGCCGGCCAATCCTCCGGACCCCGCCTCTCCGCGGGGATGGTTCAGTTGGCGGTGAAGCTCAAGCCCCTGCTGCGCTCGCGCCTGGAAGTCGATTCCTTCTCGGTGACGGACGGACAACTGCGGCTGCCGCTCTCCGGGTCAAACGGGGACGCCCTGTCGCTCGACAACGTGAATGTGGAAGTGGCGCTGCTGTCAAATAACGTGGCTCAGTTGCGCACGGGCGCGGCGTCCTTTCGCGGCGTTGAAATCCGCCTCAGCGGCCAAATCAGCGATGTCGCCTCCTTGCGCAACTGGAAATCTCCCTTCCGCATCGGACAGGCGACGCCGGAGCAATTTCAGGCGCGCCTGAGGCGGGCGGCGGAAATGATCCGGCAAATCCATCTCAACGGTAGCCCGCACCTGGACCTCATGTTCGCAGCCGACGGCGGGGACATGAACAGTTTGAGGGCGGACCTGAGATTTGCCGCGCGGGAAGCGGCCACGCCGTGGGGCGAAGCGGGGCAATTTGAATTGCGGGCCGCTTTCGCGCACATGCTCAATTCAGGACGCGGCCCCCTTGCGCAGGTCCGCGTGAGCGCGGAGCGTGTGGCAACGCCATGGGGCGGGGCCGGCAGTTTCCGCTTCTCGGCCGATTTATCCCGGGACGCCAGTACGAATCTTCAAGCGGCCATCCATTTTGACGGAAGCGAGCTGGAGGCCAAATGGAAGACGCCGGACGGCAGCAACGGGTGGGGTCGCGCCGCCAGCGCGCGCTGGGACGGGGAGGCGGCGCTGATCTTTACCAACCGCATGCCCGCGTCTCTGGCGGGAACGTTGCGCGCCGCCGGGGCGCAAACGCCTTGGGGATCCGCGGCGTCGCTTGACCTTTCCTCCACCAACCTTGTGCCGGAGTCTCTGGCGGGAACGCTGCGCGCGGCCGGGGCGCAGACACCTTGGGGGTCGGCGTCGTCGCTTGATCTGTCGTGGCAGGCCCGCCGGACGCAGGCGGCTGCGGGCGCGGACGCCGCGTGGGGGCCGTGGAAGATCATCTGGCCGTATTCAATTGACTGGCAGGCCGCGGCAAACGATGTCAGATCACCCAAGCTTGAAATTGAAACGGCGGCGCTGGAAGGACGCTGGAGCGCGCCGGATTTGGCGGTGCGGAAGGCGCGGGTGCGGTTGTATGACGGCAATCTGGACTGCCAGGCGAGCTTGAACGCCGCCTCGCGCGAAGTGCGGCTTCACGCTGCGGCGGACTTCGACCCGCACAAGGTTGCACCTCTGCTCACCTCGGCGGCGCAACATTGGATTTCGCAATTCGATTGGGCCGCTCCGCCCCAAGTCACGGGCGACCTGAGCCTGGTGCTCCCGCCCTGGACCAACCGGCCGGACGGCTGGCTGGAAGCGTTTCGCTCCAGTATCGCGCTGGCCGGAGATTTTACGGTCGGCCCGGGTTCGTTCCGCGGTGTGGCGGCGGATTCGGCCGCCTCGCATTTCTCTTATACCAACCGTGTCTGGAACCTGCCGCTCCTGCGCGCGGCGCGCTCGGAGGGCGGGGTGGAGATGACTTACACGGGGAACGAGGCGACGCACGACTATTATTTTAAAGTCAATTGCAGCCTGGACCCGGCGGACGTGCGGGACTGGCTCCAGCCCGCCCAACAGAGCCTGCTGGACGAGGTCAAAATATCCCAGCCGCCGCAAACGCATGTCGAGGTCTGGGGCAACTGGCGCAACCGGGAAGCCCTCGGCTTTTCCGGAACGGTCGCGGCGGGGAAATTCGCGGCGCGGGGCCAGAGCTTCGATTCGCTGCAAGCGGCGTTGGATTACACCAACCACTTCCTGCGGGTCGTTGGATTGCGGGCGGCCCGGGGGGCGGGCACGTTGTCGGCCCCGCTGGTGACCGCTGATTTCGAGGCCAAACGGATCGTATTGACCAACATCGAAAGCACGCTGGAACTGGGTCTGGCGCGCCAGGCGCTGGGGACCAACACGCCTCACTTCCTGAGCCAGTTGTCCTTCGAGAAGCCCCCCACGGTGCGGGTCTCCGGCTCTTTCCAATGGGACAATCCCCTGGCCACGGATGTGCGTTTCCATGTCGAGGGCGAGAGTTTTCGGTGGACTAATCTGACGGCCGAGACGATCACCGGGGAGGTGCATTGGCTGGCGCGGACGGTATTCGTGACCAACGTCCAGGCGGGTCTCTACAAGACCGGCAGGCTGGGCGGCTGGATCACATTCGACTACGTGCCCAGAAATGGGTGCAGCTTCCGCAGCGACCTTACGGCCCGGAACATTGACCTTTCGGCGCTGATCAAAGGGCTGAATGGCAGAAGCAACCGCGTGGAAGGCCTGCTGGACGGCCATTTGGCACTGGCCGCTCCCTTGGGCGGCGAGAAAAAAGACGTGACGGGCATTGGTTACGTTTACGTGCATGACGCGCTGCTGTGGGACATTAAAGTCTTCGGAATCTTCTCGCCGGTGCTCAACCTCATCGCGCCGGGGGCGGGCGAAAGCCGCGCGCGGGAGGCGATGGCGACGTTTGCCGTTGCCAACGGCGAGGTTACGAGCGACGACCTGCAAATCCTCGCGCCGGGCTACCGCCTGCTTTACCGCGGCAAGGTGAGCCTTGACAAGCAAATCGACGCTCGGGTGGAAGCGGACCTGTTGCGGGACACGCCGTTGCTGGGGCGGTTGTTGAGCCTGGTGCTGACGCCCCTGGGAAAGATATTCGAATACCACATCAGCGGCTCGACACTCAACCCGTCAATAGAGCCGGTCTATATTCCGAATGTTTTGATGATGGTGTTGCGCCCCTTCCACACCCTCAAATCCATCCTGCCGGAAGCCCCCGCGCAAGCCCCGCCCGAGCCGGCCAAACCGCCGCCGTAAGATAACGCGCAGGGAGAATGCGGAGGAGTCTGCCCGCGGAACACCGGAGATCGAGGAGGCTCTGAGGCAGAGTGTCTTTTCGTTGCCTTTTGTTCGAAACCCTTTTGGTTGCGACCGGGTTGGTTTGAGCTTGGCAAGGCGAAGGTGGAATAAAAAGCGATTGAGAAATGGTCGTTGAACATCTGTCATTTACAATTTGGCTCAGTGCTCTCTGGCGTCTTTGCCTTTGCGCGCGAAAGGCCGTTTTCCCTTGTTGGGCTGGAGTTCTTCCGCGGCGCACAGAACGCTGGCAAAGTTGGCCGGTTTCGCACAACCTGTCGGCTTGCGAAGGTTTTCCATCGGGGGCGCCGCGGCGGGGCGATACGGGCTGGCGGCGGCGGCGGGTTTGGTGACGGGCCTGGGGTTCGCGCCGGTGCAATTCGCCGGAGCGGCCTGGGTCGGTCCGGGCCTGATTTTGTTTTGCGCCATGGGATGGAGTGGCGGAAAGGCTTTCCGGGCAGGGTGGGTTGCGGGGCTGGCGCATTTTCTGAGCACCCTCTACTGGCTGCTGTGGATGCCTTTCGCCTGGCACGGGATTCCGCTGGCGCCGGCGCTGGCCTGGGTGGCCTTGAGTTCCTATTGCGCGGTCTTTTTCGGTCTGTGGGTCTGGTTTTGCTGGAGGATGTTTCCGGCCCGGTTGGCCGTGCCGGGTGTCTCCATGGTCGAAGCCGCGGATCGATTCCTCGACACGCCCGCCCGGCGGCGGATCATTTGGGCCGTTCTTTGCGCGGCTTCGTGGACGGCCCTGGAAGTGGCGCGGGGGCGGTTTCTGGGCGGATTCCCCTGGAATTTTATCGCCGTGTCGCAATACAGGCTGACGCCTCTGATCCAAATCGCCTCGATCACCGGTGTTTACGGTGTCACGTTTCTGATGGTTTGGTTTTCTGTCGCCTTGTCGGCCGCCCTGTTGAGGCTGGCACGCCGGCCCTCACCTCAGGGAACATGGGCCGACGCCGCCTTGCCGCTGCTGGTTTTGGCTGGGACGGCGAGTTGGGGCATGACGAGATTCGCAGTCGGGCCTGCCTCCGGCCGCGAAATAAAGGCGGCGCTAATCCAGCCGAGCATACCGCAAACCCTGATATTCGATCCAAAGGCGGATGCGACCCGGTTCCAGGAGGTCATCAAGCTTTCGGAGGCGGCGCTGGCGGAGAAGCCCGACGTTCTGCTCTGGCCGGAGTCGGCGGTTCCCAATCTGGGGCCGGAAAACCAGGAGGCGATTGCCCGGATGCTTGCCCGGAATCCGACGTGGCTGGTTTTCTGCGCGGACTCCAGTGAACAGCTTCCTTCCGGGGCTTACGCGGATTTCAACAGCAGCTTTCTGTTGGACCCCGGCGGGGTGATTAGGGCGATCTATCACAAGCGGCGGCTGGTCATATTTGGGGAATACATTCCCCTGGCGCGCTGGCTGCCGTTTCTTAAATGGCTCACGCCCATTGGCGATGGTTTTACGCCGGGGGACCGTCCTGTTTGCTTTGAGTTGACGCATCCCCATGCGCGGTGTTCGGTGCTGATCTGTTTCGAGGACATGTTTCCACAGGAGGCCCGCGAACACGCGGGGCCGGACACGGATTTCCTGATCAACCTTACCAACGACGGCTGGTTTGGCGACGGCCCCGAACAAATCCAGCAAGCCGCCAGCGCGGTCTTTCGGGCGGTCGAGAACGGCATCCCGCTGGTGCGCTGCACCAACAACGGCCTGACTTGCTGGGTGGATGCGCAAGGGCGCATAAGGGAAATGGAAGAGCCGGGCGGCAACATTTACGGGGCCGGCTATATGATGCCGACGATTCCATTGGCGGCCTTGGGCGCGGATCATTCAACCTATTACAATCGTCATGGAGATTGGTTTGGCTGGAGTTGCTGCGGTCTGAGCATTGGGGCTTTGGCGTGGCGGGGAGCAGGGCGTCAATCGGCACAATTGTCCCGTGACTCGCAAGACAGTGTCTAAAAATCGAGACAGCCGTTTTCGGTGGAATTTGCAAGTGTCTGATTAAGAACGACTTGTAGAAACACGGGAAGGCCCTGTTTTCGCTGGCACGACCTTTGCTTAAAGAAAAGGCGTGGATACTGCAAAGCGATTTATATTTTATCTGCGCTATTATTTGATTCCGCAGGCGTCGTTCGGGGTGTTCGTCTTGGCGGAGGGCGTGTTCCTTTACGGTCTATATCGCGCGATCACAGGGCGCTGACTGTGGACCGGGAGAATGGACGGTCTGGCTGCTCCTCACCAATCGTCCAAGGCGGTCAAATGTTTGCCGCCGGTGTCGGCGACAACTATGTGGGTGGCAGGGCTGGCAATTTGCAGGGGCGAAACGACCCTTGGGTCAATCCGATTTTCGGCCGGTTCGATGATCGGGGAACGTTTGGTGGCTCTGGAGGTGTATGGGGGCTCAATCCTCAGTCTTATTTTCACTCTCTTTTCTTGCGTGTTCATAAGAAAACCTTCAATAAATCCGATGCCCTCGCGTGCCATTGCCAGCAGTGCATCGGGTTTCTGTTTATTTAACACACAATTGGACGTGACGCAACCGGGGCAATGCCTTTTCGCGTTTAAGTGATTGCCCTAGTTGAAAGCCGATGGGGCGTGCGCGGAGGGCGGGCAAGAGCCTCCGCGACCGCTGCCGGATTTGCAATTGCCGGCAAGCGCAAGTCCGCCGCGGCGGGCCGGACACCGCCAGTTTCAGAATTGGTCTTCCTTCTCTTTGAACAGAATATTGAAGGTGGTCATCGATCCGTAGCAGCGGGATATGTATTGCTGCAGCTCAATCTTCTCCGCGTCCGACAATTGCGGGTGGGCGTTGATCTTCTGCTCCAGGACGCGCAGGTTGTTGCGCATCATGACGATTTTGTGGAAGAATATCTCCAGCGGTACTTCCTTGCTTTGCAACGACGCGTCCGTCGGGCGCAAGAGCAGCGAGCCGCCCTGCCAGCGCGCCGCCAGCCTGGCGACGATGGTGTCGTCCCGCTCCAGGCCCAGTTCCCTGACCATGACGCTGACGGTTTCGGCGATCAACGTCGAGAGCGGCTGTGTCAGCCCGCTGAGATCGGCCTGCGCCTCGGCCGGCTGCAAATCGCTGTGTTCGGGCGCGATCGTCTGCAATCCGGAGTCGAACCGGATGTCGGCGAGATGTTCGGAAATACTTTTGACAGTTCCCACTCCGTGATCGGGGTGATGGACTTTCATCCCGATGTGCATTGATTGTAGTCTCATGTTGTGAATGAATTGGACATCGCATTGAACATCTGGCGTCCGCCCACCAAAGGCAAGCGTCAAAGCAGGCCGGGCGCATTTGACTCGCGCGCGCCAATTTTGTTTGGTGCTGGCTGCCAAACAAAGGTAAACTTCTGATTGCAAGATGAGGCGTGAAACGGATTTCGTTCTTGAACAAGCGGCCTGGCCGGCCATGGTTTTGGAGGAGAATGGCAGCATTCGCCGGCTCAATCAGGCCGCCCGCCGCGTCTTTGATTTCTCCAGCCGCCCGGAAGGCCCCGACCTTGCTTCGATCTGGGACCCGGCCAACCCGCTGCCGCTGGAGAGCTTGTTGAGCCAGGCATCCGACGCCGGAACGATGCATGTCACGCTGCGCGTCTTGGATGGCGGCGCGGCGGAGTTCGTCGCGCACCTGGCCAGAGTTGTCCGGGACAATTGTCCGTATTTGGTGCTGCAGTTGTTCAAGGATTCAGGCGCTGCCTTTCCCGAATTGGCTTACGCGCCGCCGTCGAAGGAGATTCCGCGCCGGCCCGTTGCTGCCTCCGCCGCGGACGCTGGCGGCCTTCCCTTTGATCTTTCCAACGCAGGCTGGGCCGTCTTTCTGGTGGACGCGGGGTGGGGGATTGTCCGCGCCAATCCGGAAGCGCGGCGCCTCTTTGGATCGAAGGCGACGAGGGAGGGCGCGGCATTGATGGCGCTGTGTGCTCCCGAAGACGCGGGAACCCTGGAGAAGTTGTTGTCCGGGCCGCGGAAGGAGGCGGCGACCTGGCTCAAGTTCCGGCTGGAGCAGGGGACGGCCAGGCCCATGTGCGTGCAATTATGTCCCGCCGACGACTCGAAAAGGGTCTTGTTGCAAGCGTTCCCAGAGGCGCCCGCGAGCCATGCGCCCGGGCCGGCCTTGGCTCTGGCGGTCCCGACTGGGACGGAGGAGGAGGAAGATTTTTTGTTGCAAGACGCCGACTGGCCATCGGTGTTGGTGCGGAAGACCGGAGAAGTGCTGCGGGCCAATCGCGCGGCCGTTCGCGCCTTTGGAGCGGCAATCGAGCGAAAGGATGGAAACCTGGCTATGATTTGGTCGGCCCAAAACCCGGACTCGGTCCAGCAGTTTCTCAGCCTGCCAACGCGGGGCGAGGCGTCGGCGTTGAAGTTCGCGCTCAAGAGCGGGTTGCCGGGGGTTTTTGCGGCGCATTTGAGCGAAACGGCGCGTGAGGATGTCGCGTTGCTGCAATTGCTCAAAGCGGCGGTCCCCGTGCTGGAGGGGGTCGTGCCGGCCAAGGTCGAGTCTCCATCCCCGTCGGCGGCGCCCGCCGTCGGCGCAGCCGTTTCGGCTGGGGTGGATGCCGGGCTGGCGCATAAACAGAAGTTGGATTGCGCGTTGCAACTGGCGCGATCCGTGGCGCTGGATTTCAACAACGCGCTGACCAGCATTTTGGGGCATACGTCGTTGTTGTTGAGCAAGGCCGAAAACACGCATCCCTGGCGCAATTCGCTGGCGGAAATCGAGAAATCCGCCGCCAAAGCCGCCGAGATCGCCAACGATCTGGCCGCCTTCAGCCGCCAGGAAAAGGACACGCGCGTCCAGGTGGCCGGCAATCTGAATACGTTGCTGGAACGGACTATCGAGGCTTTCCAGAGTTCGTTGCAGAAGCCCATCGTCGTTTTGCGCCAGTTGGAGCGCAAACTTTACACCGCCAGTTTCGACGAGGCCAAGATGCAGCAGGCACTGATCAAAGTGCTGGAAAACGCCGCGGAAGCCATCAAGGCCGAGGGAAAAATAAACGTGCAGACCCGCAATCTCGACCTGTCCGAGCCGACCCATGACCGCACGGCCAAACTGGTCGCGGGCAGCTATGTGTGCGTTGAAATCTCCGACACCGGCGCCGGGATCGGGCCGGAGGCCATGCCGCGCATATTTGAGCCGTTCTTTTCCACCAAAGGCGCGCGCCACCGCGGGCTGGGCCTGGCGTGGGTTTATGGCATCGTCACCAATCACGGCGGGGGCGTGGCCGTCTCCAGCCAGCCCGGCGCGGGCACGACAGTGCGCCTGTATTTGCCGGCCATCAGGCGGATCGCGCGCGAGGCCCCGGTATCGCCGACCGACCTGACCGGCAACCAGACTCTGCTCTTTGTCGATGATGAGGACCTGCTCTTGACCATGGGCCAGATGATTCTCTCCTCGTTCGGCTACACGGTTCTAACGGCCAACAGCGGCCAAAAGGCGCTGGAAATCTTCTCGGCTTCGCCCAAGAAGATCGACCTTGTCATCACCGACCTGGTCATGCCGAACATGAGCGGACGCGAGTTGGGCGAGCAAATTTTGAAACTCAAGCCGGGGACGCGCATTCTCTGGTCCAGCGGTTACGTGCGCCCGGCCGACGCGCAGGAGCAGGAGCGCTATTTGCAGAAGCCCTTCACGAGCCAGGACCTGCTGCGGAAGGTCAAGCAGGTGCTCTCAGAATGATTCCATGCGGAAAAAACTTGCGTCATATCATTAGTTGACTTTATTCCTGTGTTGGTCTTGAATTAAAAAATGCAGATCGACAGCTTGAAAGTTTATTGTGACCTGGCCGAAACGGAGAGTTTCACCAAAGCGGCCCAGGTCAATAACGTCACGCAATCGGCCGTCAGCCAGCAGATCAGTTCACTGGAGCGGCAGTTCAATTCGCTGCTCATCGAGCGCAGCAAGAAGAAATTTCGACTCACGCGCGAGGGCCAGGTCCTCTACGCCTATAGCAAGCAGATCATCCAGACTTACGACTCCCTGCAGAATCGCCTGCAGGAGATCAAGGACATCATCTCCGGCACCATCCGGGTCGCCACCATTTACAGCATCGGACTGCACGATCTGCCGCCCTATCTCAAGAAATTCCTCAAGACCTATCCGACCGTCAACGTCCACGTCGAATATCGCCGCGCCAATCAGGTTTACGAGGACGTCATGGGCAACGTCGTCGATTTGGGCCTGGTCGCCTATCCCGCCCGCGACTCCAAGCTCGAGTTGGTCCCCTTGCGCAAGGATAACCTGGTTCTCATTTGCCACCCTTCCCATCCGCTGGCCAAGTCCAAGTCCATCAAACTGTCCCAACTGGCGGGCCGCAAATTCGTCAGCTTCGAGCCGGACATCCCGACTCGCAAGGCGATCGACAAGGTGCTCAAGGACCACAACGTCTCCGTTGAGATCGTCATGGAGTTCGACAACATCGAGACAGTCAAACGCGCGGTGGAAATTGACGCCGGCATTTCGCTGGTGCCCCAGGGCACGATCCTCCAGGAAGTGGCCAAACAGACCCTGGCCGAGGTCCGCATTGAGGGGGTGGACATGGTGCGGCCATTGGCGGCGGTTTACAAAAAGAACAAAGTCCTCTCCCCGGCCATGAAGCAATTCCTGGCCATCCTCAAGACCTGATCCCCTACTTCAGGTTTTCAGGGTTGAGCGCCTGCAAATCCCGCGGCACGAAAAGTCCGTCCCGCCGGATCAGTTCCCCGTCGAACCACACCTCTCCTCCGCCCCATTCCGGGCGCTGGATGAGGACCATGTCCCAATGCACCGCCGAGCGGTTCCCGTTGTCCGCGTCCTCGTAGGCCTGGCCCGGGGTGAAGTGCAGCGATCCGGCGATCTTTTCGTCAAACAAAATATCACACATCGGGTTCAGGATGAAGGGATTGAAGCCCAGGGAGAATTCGCCCACGTAACGCGCCCCGGCGTCGGTGTCCAGGATTTCGTTCAGCCGCCTGCTGTTGCTGCCCGTCGCGTTGATGATTTTCCCGTCCTCGAATTCGAGCCGGATGTTTTCAAATTTCGTCCCCGCGTACAGCGTGGGCGTGTTGTACTGGATGACCCCCTGCGCGGAATTCTTGACAGGACAAGAGAACACCTCGCCGTCGGGGATGTTCCGTTTGCCCTCCGCCAGCAGCGCGCCGATCCCCTTGATGCTGAAGCGCAGGTCGGTTCCCGGCGCCTTGATGTGGACGCGGTCCGCGCGGTTCATGCGCTTCTGCAAGGGCAGCATGGCCCGCGCCATTTTCGGGTAATTCATTGTGCAGACTTGGAAGTAAAAATCCTCGAACGCCTCGGTGCTCATGCCGGCCCCCTGGGCCATGCTCGGGCTGGGCCAGCGCAGCACGCACCAGCGCGTCTTGTTGATGCGGTAATCCATCACCGGACGCATCGCCTTGGAATAAAGCGTCATCACCTTGGAGGGTACGTCCGAAGACTCGCTGGCGTTGTTGGCTCCGCGCACCGCTATGTAGGCCTGCGCGCGCTTCATGCGGAACAGTTCCACCTCCCGCGCCAGCCTGGCCTGCTCCGCGGTGGCCTCGCGGACGATCTCCCGCGTCACGCGCGTGTGGCGGGTTTCCACCAGGGGAATGGCGCCGGCCCGGCGCGCCGCCCGAATCAACTGAATGGTGAATTCGTCGGGCACATCCGTCATCTCCAACAGGATGCGCTCATCCTTCTTCAGGCCAATCGAATACTTGACCAACAAATCACACAACTTCGCGTAACGAGGATCCGTCATGCCTTCAAGCCTATCCAACACGGGCCGCCTCTGCCAACAACGAACTTCCGCGCCCCTCCCGCCGCCGCAACGCCCGCTCCTGCCGGCCCACCTCCCGCCGCAGCAAATCCTCCGCCGACCAGCCCCGCGCCTGCGCCTGGCGCGCCAATCGAAAAAGACCCCGCGCCAGCGCGTCTTGCGTCAACCGCCGCCCCTTGGCGGGCTGGAGCAGTTTCGCCTTGATTGCCTTCTTGAGCAGCTTTTCGGCCCGCAGCAAGGCCGGCAGATGCCGCGGAATCCCATCCAGGGCCGACGCCCGCGCGCGCCGCGTGCCGTGCTTCTCGGCCGACTTGATCTTCTCCCAATTGGCCCACACCTCGTCGATATTCTTGACTTTGACCGCGCCAAACACATGCGGATGCCGCCGCACCAGCTTCTCGGTGATGCTCCGGGTCACCCGCTCGAAATCAAACGCCCCGCGTTCGCGGGCCAGTTGGCTGTGGAACACCACCTGCAAGAGCAAGTCCCCCAACTCCTCCTCCATCTCCTGATCGTCCTCCGCCTCAATCGCGTCGAGCAGTTCATAGACTTCCTCCACCGCCTGGTAGCGCAGCGTCTTGTGGTTCTGCTCGCGGTCCCAGGGACAGCCCCGCGGCGAGCGCAATTGGGCCATCACCTCCAGTAATTCGACAATGGCGCTTTTCTTTTTCATTACAAAACAACCAGATTGTCCCGATGCACCAGGACCTCTTTGACCCGGCGCGCCTGGACGGCGCCCGAATCGAAATCACATATCCCCCGCGCGAATTCAGTCCCGTTCAGATCACAGATCCGCACCACGTCGCCGGCGGAAAACTCCCCCTCGCAACGCGCCACCCCCGGCGGCAGCAGGCTCTTGCCGTTCTCCCGCAACGCCTTCCTTGCTCCGTCATCCACATAAAGCGCCCCTTTGGCGTGATGGAAAAACGCTATCCAACGCTTGCGTCCCTTCAGCCTGGCCGGCTGCGCCACGAACAGCGTCCCTTCCACCGCCCCCTCCAGCACCCGCGCCAGCACCCCCTTCTTCCGGCCCGACGCGATGACCATCGGGATGCCCGACCGAACCACCATCCTGGCCGCCTGCAATTTCGACGCCATGCCGCCCACCGCCGTCTCGCTGTCGGTCCCTTTGGCCATCTTCTCCACCGTCGCGAGATTTTCGACGACGCTCACCGTGCGCGGATTGGCCTTGCCGAAATTCTCCAGCAACCCGTCCACCGTCGTCAGGATGATCAGCGCGTCGGCCGGCAGGAGGCAGGCGACCAGGGCGGACAACTTGTCATTGTCGCCGAACTTCAATTCCGTCACCGAAATGGCGTCGTTCTCGTTGATGATCGGCACGATCCCGTGGCGCAACAGCGTCACGAGCGTGTTGCGGGCGTTGAGATGCCGCTCGTGATGTTCCAGGTCGTAATGCGTCAACAATACCTGCGCCACGCCGCACCCCGCCTCTCCAAAGAGCTTCTCATACATGGCCATCAGGCGGGGCTGGCCCACCGCCGCGCACGCCTGCAAGTCGGAAAGCTCCGTCGGCCGTTTGGCGAATCCCAGCGCCCCCATCCCCGCTCCCACCGCGCCCGAACTGACCACCACCACCTCCTTGCCCTGGCCGTGCAAGGCGGTGATCTGCGCCGCCAATTGTGTCAACTGAACCAAATCCGGCTGCTTCCGGCTGTCCGTCAGGACGCCGGTGCCGAGTTTGACCACGATCCGCGCGGCATTTTTTAGTGAAGCACGATGCATAGCGATTCGGCGGGGAGCATGACGCCAACCGCCCGCCTTTTCAAGACAACTGCGATTTTACCTTGACTGACCTTGACTGACCTTGACTGGATTGGCTCCTTTTGACCACGCCCGCCTCGGCAGCAGGCCTCGATTTCGGCAGGGCAACCCTCCGGCGGAGCCGTATGCCTGGCATTGCTCAGAAACCTCCAACTGCTGAGTTGCAACTCCTTGATTACCAACCCTCTCAAGCTCGCTTGGCCCCCGGGAGAACTCCAGCCCCCGCGCTTTTTATGGTGCACAAGGGTGCATAAGCCTGCATAAACCGCCGAAATCTCCGCGCCGCGAGGCGCAGAGGAAGGCATTTAACCACCGATGGACACGGATTCACCCTCCCCCAATTGCCCGCCAGGCGGGAAAAAATGGCTTGCGGCGCACAGCGGGCGTGACGGTTCACGCCACGCGCGCCGCCCGGCGCAGGAGACGGGCCGCGCCAACAGCATTTCAAAGAACAAGCCTGCATCCGATATGTAACACAACGGAAAGAAAATGCAAGGGTTTAGCCCGCAGAACACGCAGAATGACGCGGAAAGGGGAGTCTGGGTTCTTCTCATTTTTCCGCGTGTTCTGCGTGTTCCGCGGGAA
>Ga0182014_10000159_pt1 | contig 80347 bp, 52 predicted proteins | sample 612S2DmetaG_FD_120489 | JGI IMG/M metagenome (GOLD analysis project Ga0182014, IMG submission 120489) | Permafrost microbial communities from Stordalen Mire, Sweden - 612S2D metaG | ecosystem: Environmental > Terrestrial > Soil > Wetlands > Permafrost | place: Sweden: Stordalen | collected...
CAAGGCCATCGGCATCATGATCGTCAACCTCGACAACGGCGACGATGAGGGTTACTACGCGAGCGTAGACCGGGCGATCCGCGCCACCCGGAAGCGCGGCATCTTCGTGATCGGATATACATACACAGGCTACGGCGCGCGCGATCCGAATATTATCCGGCGAAAGATCGATGCAGTGTACCGCAACTATCTAATCGATGGCATCTTCTTCGATGAGACACCGACGGACTGCAATGCCAACAATCCATTCTTCTCCACGCAGTTCTCGTATTACGAGTCACTGACAAACTACGTTCGCGAGAAGGCGGGCGCGCGGATCACGGTGCTCAATCCGGGAACGTACAGCCCCAGCGACTGCTGGATGGGAATCACGAACATCCTGATGAACTGGGAAGACCAGGGCTTGGCAGCTTATCAAAACTACTATGTGGATTATGCGTGGGTGCACAAGTATCCGCCCGACCGGTTCTGGCACATCGTCTATGGCATGAGCGCGGACCAGCTCCCGGCCGCGTTAGAACTGGCCAAGCAGCGCAACGCCGGTTGGGTTTACTTGACGCAGGAAACAGGGAATCCGTACGACAGCCCACCGCAATACTGGAAGGCGGAAGCGGAGGCGGTGGAACAGCAGGGCGTGCAGGCGCCGTTTGCCAGCGCATGGCGGGACTCATTCGATGACCAGGGCGCCCGGATGCGGGGGCGCACCTCGATTCGTTGGGGCGGTGCGAGCGCGAATTGGCAGATATTTCTCGACACCGATCAGAATTCGAAGACCGGGTACAACGGCGGCGGCATTGTCGTTGGCGCGGAATACATGTTCGAAACCGAGGGTGGCACCGCTCGTTTGTGGCAATACGCGGGTGCAGGCACGGATTGGAACTGGACGGAAGTCGCCGCGAATGCCACGCTCGACGTCCTCGATCCCGGCGTACAGGCCGCAAGCTTCGACACGGCGGGCGTCGGCGGCACGAAGGCTCTGAGCTTTCAGATCCGTGCCTTGAACGCTGCCGGTCATCCGACGTATGACAGCTACGTCTTGCCGCTTAGCCTGAGCAACACCGGGCTGGTTTTCGACATTACCAACCATCCGCAGTAGTCGGGAAGCAACTATGAGAAAGCGTAAGGCCGGTGTTGGGGCGAACCAGTTGTCGGCACCCCACACGTTTCGTCGTTCTGGCCGAGACCGGCCGTCGAACGCAGCGTCAAACTGACATGGGTGTTCCTAGCACCCATGGTCAGCAGCACCGGGATGGCGGAATCGTGCGTCGTAGTAACAGACATCGCAATCACCATACTCATAACGAGGACCAGGCATGAAACGAAAAAGCTGTCTAGCCATCTTCTTTCTGATGCTGTTTGCTGTAATGTTGGCCGCTGCTCCCGACTCACCGGAGCAGAATTGGACGAATTTTGTGCGCATCGCGGCGTACGGGCTGCAGAGCAACAACGCCGACCAGATCGTACGAAATGCGCAGGATAGCCACGTCTTCGGCATCGAGGTCGATAACGACATCCCGGGTCGCTACGAGAGCTTCCTGCATCCGGAGGAGAAACTCGCCGCGATTCGTGCCGTAGCCGAACGTGCTCACAAGGCGGGAAACCACGCATTCGTGTACATCGCGGGGTTGGAGTGCATCACGGCCAACGCCGCGCAATCGCCGCATTCGGTGGTCAAGGACCATCCGGAGTGGTTGCAGCGCAAGATCACGGGAGAACCCGCGGTCTTTGGCGGCGGTGATGCCTTCTGGATCGCAAAAGGCGACGAGGATGTGTGGATCAGCCCCTACGCGGCGGAGTGGCGCAAGATCTATATGGAGCGCGTGCGGCAGATCGCCGCGACCGGCATTGACGGAATCTACGTCGACATTCCGTACTGGATGACGCACTTCGATGGCTGGGAAGACACCTGGGCCAGCTTCGACGACGAAACCGTGGCGGCCTTTCGTAAGCAGACTGGACTCGACGCACGGCACGACCTGAAGCTGGGCGATTTCTCGGATCCGAATTTTCGCCGGTGGGTCGATTTTCGAATCCAGTCGCTGACCGATTTCATGCGGGAGATCGACCAGACAGCGAAGGCTGTGAATCCGCAGATCAAAACGATTCCGGAGATTTACCCGGGCATTGAGGAAGAAGCGGTGCGCGTGGGCGCGGATGTGTACAGCCTGTATGCAGTGAACGATGCCATTGCCCACGAGTACGAGTTTGGCGTTGGGGATCACATGGCGGCTTCCCGGACACCGTTCGACTGGTTCCGTTACCAGATCGGCATGCAGACATTCCGCGCGTTTGCCGAGGGCAAGGCGACCTGGATCTTGAATTACTCGTGGGATGGCGATAAAAAGGTCAGCGCTCCTGAGCCGATGCGGAACCTCTTCATGTCGGAGGTCATGGCGGGAGCGAATGTGTGGGATGCGGCGACGCATGTCATGTCGGGCTCGAACGACATGGCGACGCGCAAGCAAGTGTTCGCATGGATTGCTGCGCACGAGAAGACGTTCTATCATCCGCGGACGGCGATTGATCCGGTTGGCGTCTACTTCTCTCCGGCTACGCGCAACTACTTCACAAAAGAATTTCTTAGTTCTTACCAAGGCACGCTCTTGCTCCTGATACAGAGCCATCGCGAGTATCAGATCGTAACGCCGAGGACGCTGGGTTCATTCCGCGGGAAGACTTTGATTCTGCCGGACGTGCGCATCCTTTCGAAGGAGGAGACGGCTGCCTTGCGAGAGTATGCCGGAAGCGGTGGAAAAATTGTCGCCACCGGCACTTTGAGCGAAGAGTTGCAGGGGCAGACCAACGTAGCCCACCTCGCGGATTCGCCGGGAGCTACCTACATCGCGCGGGCAGAAAGTCACTTTGAAGATTGCTCACCCGACAGTGAAAAGCGGTTTCTGGACGGCTTGGGTGCGGGCGAGATTCGAGTGAAGGCATCGGCGATGGTTGCGGCGCAGATCGCGTCCGTGGACGGGGCACCGCACGTGTTTTTCGCCAACTTCCAGGGTCTGCGCTCCAAAGAAAACGCTGTGCAAACTCCCGAGAAACACGCCGAGGTAACTGTGCCGGGCAAGGTGCGAGGGCACCTCCTGCCATTTCTCGGCGAGGAGACCACGATTACCGGTCGTTTCGAAAACGGGGGCACGCACTTCGATCTGCCGGAGATCGACAAGGGGGCGGTGGTCTGGTTCGAGCCCGCCGGGCCGAAAGACACGAGGGATGAAACTAAGCCGTGACCTCCAACACCAGCCTGCAGGATGTCGCGATCCGCAATCGCCTCTCGGGGAAAGGGGGTGTCTATGCGGTCTGCTCCGCGCATCCCTGGGTTATCGACGCGGCCATCGAGCAGGCCAAGGAAGATGATTCTATCCTGCAGGTGGAGTCCACTTCGAGTCAGGTCAATCAACTGGGCGGTTACACTGGACAGACGCCGAGCCAGTTCGCAGATTTTGTGCACTCAGCGGCGCGACGCCTGGGGCTCCCCAGAGAGCGAATACGGCTTGGTGGGGATCATCTCGGGCCATTTCCGTGGAGGGCAGCGGCATCAGAGTCCGCGTTGAGGGAGGCTGGCGAACTAGTCCGCGCGTGTGTGCTGGCCGGGTACGGGAAAATCCATCTTGATGCGAGTATGGCGTGTGCCGATGACCCCAAGATCCTCCCTGAGCACATCGTTGCGCGACGGGCCGCTGTACTTTGCGAGGCTGCTGAAGCGGCGCTGAAGGACTTGCCGCCCGGCGCCGACCTTCCTTTGTATGTCATTGGGACCGAAGTCCCCGCTCCAGGGGGTGAGTCGGCTGAGGGTACGCCTCCTGACGTGACCACGATCGAGAGCCTCCACCAGACTTTGCAGGTCTTTCAAGCGGCCTTTGCGGAGAGAGGCCTGTCCGCTGCCTGGCAGAGAGTGATCGCGGTTGTGGTGCAGCCAGGAGTGGAGTTCGGGGACAACGTCGTATTTGAATACGATCGCAGCAAGGCGCGTGCACTGTCGGCGGGATTGCCACAGAGTCCCGCGCTCGTATACGAAGCACATTCCACGGACTACCAGCCTCTCAGTGCTCTGGCGGGGATGGTAGAAGACCACTTCGCCATCCTGAAAGTGGGTCCCTGGTTGACTTTTGCGTTTCGGGAAGCCGTGTTCTCCTTGAATGCGATCGAACGAGAGCTGGTTGCCGGACGAAAAGGCCTCAGACTGTCGCAGGTGCGAGAGGCGCTCGATCAGGTCATGCTGAAGGACCCTTCGCATTGGCGCTCCTACTATCACGGGGATGAACATGAGTTGCGCTTCTCGCGGGCCTACAGTTATAGCGACCGCTGCCGGTACTATTGGCACGAAACCGCGGTTCAGGAAGAGATCGAACGGCTAATCGAGAACCTCACAACGTATTCGGCCCCGTTGACACTCATCAGCCAGTATCTGCCTCAGGAGTACGAGGCAATCAGGGCGGAACAAATGGAGAACGAGCCGGGGGCAATCATCCGGTATCATATTCAGTTGGTGCTGCGTTGCTACGCGACAGCATGTGGAATGGGTAGAAAGGTATGATGCTTACGGTGCGGTGTTATCTGTGGATCGACTAGAAACAGAGCGACTAGGTCTTCTGACCGCGTGATTGTGTGCTTCGCAATTGGGCACCATCCGATCCCAGGTCCCAAAAGCGGGACCTGGGGCACCCGAAGTTGATCCATCAACAAGCGGTCAGAGACCTAGAAACGCGACCCCGTGCAGATCTGCTATGGGTTGATTACTGAGTCTTAAATCCCAAGCGCACTTGGAATGAGGACAAAGATGCCGGTACTGGACATATGCGTGGTCGGTGAAATCAATCTGGATCTGATCCTCTACGGGTTGCCCAAGGATCTGATACTGGATCGCGAGCTATTGGCTACTGGTCTGTCGCTCACGCTGGGCAGTTCGTCCGCGATTTTTGCCCATAACCTGGCCATGCTCGGAACTAAGGTCGGTTTCATCTCGAAAACGGGCGGAGACCCGCTGGGAAAAATGGCACTGGAACGGCTGGCGGCTGCCGGGGTTGACGTAAGCCACGTAAAGCAGGCAGCCGGGCGGACACCGACGGGGCTAACCGTTGCCTTGCCCTACTTACAGCACCGTTACATCCTCACATTTCCTGGCACTATGTTTGAGATGCAGTATTCCGACATCGACATGGAATACGTCCGGTCGGCGCGGCACCTGCACGTCTCGTCGTTTTATCTGCACCGGGCGTTGCGCCCGCGAATCCTGGATCTGTTCCGCCAAGCGAAAGCTGCGGGATTGTCCACGTCACTCGATACCAACGACGACCCCGAAAACAAGTGGGATCGGGACTTGTTGGAAGTGCTCAAGTATGTGGACGTCTTTCTTCCGAACGACCGTGAGGCGAAGAAGATTGCGCACACGGAAGATCTTTCCCAAGCCATTAACATACTCGCTGGGCTGGCGAAGGTCGTAGTAGTGAAGCGTGGCGCTGCGGCTGCCATCTGCCGGTCCGGGCAGGAGCAGTCGAGCCTGATACCTCCAACCGTGAAGACGGTAGACGACGTCGGCGCCGGAGACAGTTTCGATGCGGGGTTCATCCACCAACTGTTGCGGAAAGCAAAACTGGAGGATTGCCTGGCCTTCGCCAATTTGGCGGGAGCGTACTCAACCACTAAGGAAGGTGGCACCGAAGCATTTCGCGATCGCAACGCACTCACCAGTTTCATGCGCCAACAGTGGAACGCGGCTGGCCGGGGCGCATTGCCCTTGAAAGGGTAATGGGCTTTTTCTGGGCAAGCGGAGTGTGCGTGAGAACGGGGTCGTCCCTCCGGGACTTTGGTCGTTTCTTCCACTTTTCCCTGCGCTGAAGCGCTGGGCTAAGCTGGGTCGCCCCTCTGGGGCTGGATTCTCGAACATCAGGTTCCCGCCAAGTTGCCCGAAAATGAGTTCTCACGCACACACAAGCGGCCGGGGCAATCCTCACTTCGATCCATAGCGATCCAACCCGGGTTCGGGACGGTATTTACCAGTACCCCCACCCCCCTCCCCCCTCTATCTAATGGAATCATGGGGTTAGCGGGAGTTTTTTGATTCGGTCTTTGAATCTAAAGGACTTACACCTAAAATATTCTGGAATAAGGAGTTAGGGGCAGCCGTCAGCTTTCAGCCGTCAGTCATCGGTAAAACCCAGCTACCGACCGGCCTGGGACAAGGGCTTCAGGACACCCAAGGAAAAAGGGCGCGGGGAGTGAATCCGCACCCTTTGCTTACCTCTAGTTCAATTATAGCAATTTCGACCCACCCACCCCGCCAACTTTTCGAACTTTATTTTGCCAGCCGATGCAATGAGTTATGGGGGAAATCGTCGAAATGGGGGGTTGACAAGATTTGGGGAAATCGAGATTTTCGACTGTCATCCTGCGGCGCATGGACTTTGAGTACCGCGTGTGAAATGATCCCGGCGTCGAATCGCAAATCGAAACGCTGCCGTCACCAACATGGGAGAGGTCGTCATGCGTTTGAGCAACGTCTTTGAGTATTGTGCCGGTGTCATCATCTTCTTTATTGCTTCTTTGAGTCTGGCTGCCACGCCGCTGACTCTTACCAACTTGCGCTGCGAGTACAAATCCAACCCCGTCGGGATTGACGTTCTACAACCTCGCCTGAGCTGGGAGATCGTCTCATCGGAACGAGGAACGGCTCAGACTGCGTACCAAATTCGCGTGGCGGCTTCCGCCGCGAATTTGGCAAAGAGCCGGTTGCTGTGGGACTCGGGCAAGCAAACGTCGGATGCTTCCATTCAAGTTGTCTATCAGGGACCGGTTTTGCAAACCGGCCAGCGCTATTACTGGCAGGTGCAGGTCTGGGACAATCAGGGCCGCACCTCGGCGTGGAGCGAGCCGGCTTATTGGGAAATGGGATTACTGCAAGCCTCCGACTGGAAGGCCCGCTGGATCACTCCCCATGTGGAGGAAGATCCGGCGAAGTCCAACCCTGCGCCGATGCTGCGCCGCGTCTTTGAAGGGAAGAAGAATATTGCCAGCGCCCGGCTCTACGCCTCGGCGATGGGGCTATACCAATTGGAGCTGAACGGCAAGCGGGTTGGCGACCAATACTTCACGCCGGGATGGACCGCCTATGATTTTCGTTATCAGTACCAGACCTATGATGTCACCGCGCAGTTGAAACCGGGAAAGAACTGCCTGGGCGCTCTGCTCGGTGACGGCTGGTTCCGGGGAAACATGGCGTGGGGGCACAACCGCAATTCCTACGGAACGAAGTTGGCCTTGCTGGCGCAGTTGGTCATTACATATAAGGATGGCAAGCAGGAAGTCATCGGCACTGATGAGAACTGGAAGGCGACGACCGGCCCCATTCTGACGTCCGATATCTACAACGGCGAGACTTACGATGCGCGTTTGGAACGCGCCGGATGGAGCGACGCTGCTTACGATGACAAGGACTGGAAGGACGTAACGTTGCTCGACTCGCCCAAGGCAAAGTTGGTGGCTCCGGCTGGGCCGCCGGTGCTGGCGATTGAAGAAGTCAAGCCGGTCAAAGTAATCAAGACTCCAAACGGCGACACCGTGCTTGATATGGGACAGAACATGGTGGGTTGGGTGCGATTCCGGCTGACGGCGCCGGCCGGCACCACGATCACGCTGCGTCATGCCGAGGTTCTCGACGGCAAAGGCAATCTCTACACGGAGAATCTGCGGGCGGCCCAGGAGACCAATCGCTACACCGCAAAAGGCCAAGGCGTCGAAACCTTCGAACCACACTTTACGTTTCAGGGCTTCCGCTATGTGGCGGTCGACGGATGGCCCGGAGAACTCACTCTCGATGCTTTCACCGGGGTTGTGGTTCATTCGGCGATCGATCCTACCGGCACCTTCGAAACTTCGAATGTGCTGCTGAACAAGTTGCAGCACAACATCGTCTGGGGGCAGAAGGGAAACTTTGTTGACGTGCCTACGGATTGCCCGCAGCGCGATGAGCGACTGGGCTGGACCGGAGATGCTGAAGTGTTTTCAATGACGGCAGGTTTTAATCACGACTCCGCCGCCTTCTATACCAAGTGGCTGAAGGATGTTGCCCTCGATCAGCAAGACGACGGGGCCGTGCCGCATGTGATTCCGAACATTCTTTCGCATAAGACGCGCAAGGGAGAGTCCGCCTCGGCCGGCTGGGCCGATGTAGCGACGGTGCTGCCCTGGACGCTTTATCTTTCGTATGGAGACCGGCGCATTTTGGAGGAGCAATATCCCAGCATGAAGGCCTGGGTGGAATACATGCGGCGCGAAGCGGGCGACCGATTCATCTGGAGCAGTGGATTTAGCTTCGGGGACTGGCTCGCTTTCGCCACAACAGAATCGGATTATCCTGGAGCCACTACCGACAAGGACTTAATCCAGACCGCGTATTTTGCCCGCTCCACCGACTTGCTGCGCGCCACCGCCGAAGTCCTGGGGAAGAAGGAAGACGCCGTTTTCTATGCCGGACTGCTTGATCGCATACGGGCTGCCTTCCAAAAAGAGTTCGTCACTCCGAATGGGCGGCTTTCTTCCAACACCCAGACCGCATATGCGCTTGCCCTGGCTTTCGATCTCTTGCCGCAGTCGCAACGCGAGGAGGCAGCCGAACGTTTAGCCGAGGATGTCCGCGCGTTCAAGCACATCACGACGGGTTTTCTGGGCACGCCCCTGATCTGCCAGGTGCTGAGCGACTACGGATATTTCGACGAAGCCTATATGCTGCTGAACCGGACAGAGTATCCCTCATGGCTGTACCCGGTGACGAAGGACGCCACCACTATCTGGGAGCGATGGGATGGCATCAAGCCGGACGGATCTTTCCAGGACAGCGGAATGAATTCGTTCAATCACTACGCCTACGGTGCGATTGGCGAGTGGATGTATAGCGTAATTGCGGGGATTGAGATCGACCCCAAGCAACCGGGCTACAAACACATCCTGATCCAGCCGCATCCCGGCGGAGGATTGAGCATGGCGAAAGCTTCGGTGCACAGTATGTACGGCAAAGTCGCTTCGTCATGGGAACTGAAGGACGGGAAGATGACGCTGCGAGTCGAGGTTCCCGCGAACACAACTGCTACCGTACGGCTGCCCAAAGCCAAGCTGGAACAGGTGACGGAGAACGGGAAACCTCTGCAGTCGAGTCCGGGGATTTCGGGCGCGCGGCAAAGCGATGATGCGGTGTTCGCGGAAGCCGGCTCCGGGAGCTACGTTTTCGATTTCAGTTACCCGAACTCCGCGCACTAACTTAGCCAGTCGCACTGGCGCTTTGAGTTACTCGTCACGGCACGATCGGGAGAACCAGAGCCGAAGGCCGAGACTTGTCGTGGTAAATGACGTTGGTTGCTTTCACCCCGTGCGTTCCACGCGACTGATCCTCACCCGTATTGAGGTTTCGATCGAATCGCGGGAAATTGCTGCTGGAGACCTCAAGGCGCAATATATGTCCGGGCAGGAAGACGTTACTCGTCGCCCAAAGGTCCAGGGTGATGTGATAGATCTCCCGGGGATTTCCCAGTTCCGGTTTTTCCTGCGAATTGCGGTAGCGGAGGCGCAAAATGCCTTCCGTCAAATTCTGGGCAAATCCGTTCGGCCAGACGTCCACCAGTTTCCCGGTAAAATCCGTGTCGACCGCAGAACTGCTGACATACAGGTCGAGTGAAATCGGGCCCGTGACTTCGGTGTTCTGGGTAAATGCTGGCGACGAGAATACGAGCACATCGCCGCGCGCTTCGGCAGGCCGCTGGTCCTCGGGACCGATCCCCGTCGGCAGCGGACCGCAACAAAGAGGCCCGCCAATCGTGGGGACCGCGTCGCTCGGATCGTAGATGTATTGGTCGGGCTTCTCCTCGGTTGGCGCGGTTGTACTCAGCGTGCCGCCTCCTTCAAGACCATTCGCGGGTTTGGCCGAGTGCAGGTAGTACCGCGTTGCCTTTGCGCGCGGCAGCGGCCAGTCATCTTCTTCGCGCCAGTCGTTCTTGCCCATGACGAAGATCTTCACCGGTTTTTCGTGGTCCGATGCATTCGCTGTGCCTTTCAGGAGAGTGTCGTACCAGCGCAGCATCGCTTCATCCAGATCGAACGGCAACTTGTTTCCGAAATCGACGTCGCCAACTTTTGCCTCACTCCATCCGCCGGCATGGCCGCCAACGTAAATCATCAGTCGCTGGCCGCGGCGCGCTGCCTCCGTGCCGGCCTCGTTCTTGAGGCGCGAATAATTCCTTAGCGTCCCGCCCAGAAAAATGTCGTACCACGCGCCCAGGCTGAATACCGGAACTTGAACGTTCGCGTAGTGATCTTCGATCGACCACCGTTTCCAGTAGTCGTCGTAGTCGGGATGCGCGAGCCAGTCGGTGAAATAAGGCGCCAGCCCTGCAGCCGGGGGTGTTTCGAGGATGGGATACGAACGCAGCGGCAGGGTTTGAGTCCAACCCACCGCGTCATTGCTTGATTCTACGCGGCGGCTCATGGTGTTCTCCGCCAATCCCGTCGTCCACGACTCGTTGAACCATTGCTCGAACGCACCGCCCTGGTAGGTCCATCCGTCGTGATAGTTGGACGCCGTGAAGTTGGGACAAATACCGGCGAGATGGGGCGGCTGGGCAATGGCCGCCAGATACTGCGTCGCGCCGACGTAGGAACCACCGAACATCCCGACCTTTCCGTTGGAATAGGGAAGAGCAGCCACCCATTCAACCGTGTCGAAGCCGTCCTGAGATTCGTTCTTGAAGGGATACCAATCACCCTCCGAGGCGTATCTTCCCCGAACGTCCTGTGTGACCACTACATAGCCGCGTGCCGCAGCCCTCAGGCAAAAGTCTGCCGATCCGTTTCTGTCATAGGGGGTGCGTGTCAACAGCACCGGAAACTTGCCGTCTGCCTTGGGGCGGCAAATATCTGCGCGCAACGTGACGCCGTCGCGCATCTTCGCGGGCACGCCTCGTTCGACGGTCACTTCGTAACTATCCGCCGCCCTGACTCCGACCGGTGCCAGGACCGTTAGGACGACGAAACAATAAACTAGTAGCGCACGGGAACGCATCCGCGCTCGCATTCCTCGCGCGGCAGACATCGCTTTCTTCATTCATTCCGCCTTTGTTAATTGCTGGATTCGCTTGTCGGTTCGCAGACTAGGCCATTGCCATCCCTGTGTCAAGGCAAGTCCGCCGTATTGAGATTCGCGCCCAGGAGGAGCGCGTGTATGCTGGTGGTCAGGTTGCATCGCCGCTACTGCAACGCCGTTCGCCGATGCGAAGCAAGAAGGTGGAGTCGGAGTCATGCTGATCCATCAAGACCGTCTGTTCCCTGCCGAACCCAGTGCACGAAAGATCGCCAGGACGCTCTATGAGCAGGTCCGTTCGTTGCCTATCGTTAGTCCACACGGGCATACGCAAGCGGCATGGTTTGCCCGGAACGAGCCTTTCCCCGATCCGGCAAAGCTCTTCGTGCAGCCCGACCACTACATCTATCGCATGCTCTACAGCCAGGGAGTCTCGTTTGAGGAACTCGAACTGGGGCAGCCGGAGCTGAAGGATGCGCGGAGAGTCTGGCACATTTTCGCTCGCCACTATTACCTGTTCCGCGGAACGCCGACACGCTTGTGGCTGGACTTTGCCTTCCAGGAACTTTTCGGGCTGAACGATCGGCTGTCAGAAAGGACCGCCGATCTGTATTTCGACACCATCTCGGAAAAGCTGCGGACGCCGGAGTTCCTGCCCCGCGCTCTTTACGAGCGTTTTAATTTGGAAGTGCTGGCAACGACCGACTCTCCGCTCGATTCGCTGGCCGATCACAGGGCCATATGGGAATCGAACTGGAAGGCAAGGATTCTGCCGACCTTTCGGCCTGACCCGGTTGTCGATCCTGAGTTTGCGGGGTTTGCGGACAATATCGCGAAGCTCGGCGAGAAGACCGGGGAAGACACGTCGACGTGGGCGGGTTACCTGAACGCGCTGCGCAAGACGCGCGACCGCTTCCGCGAACTCGGCTGCACGGCAACCGACCACGGGCATCCCAGCGCACGAACCGCAAATCTTTCCGCGGCAGAGTCTGCGGAGCTTTTTCATCGAGTGCTTGCCGGTAACACTGATGCCCAGCAGCACGAACTATTTCGCGCGCAGATGCTGACCGAAATGGCGCGGATGAGCCTCGAGGACGGGTTGGTCATGCAGATTCATCCGGGCAGCGCGCGCAACCACAATCGCGAGCTCTATGAGCGCTATGGTCGCGACGTGGGCGCGGACATTCCGATGCCCACGAATTATGTGGACGCGCTGCGCCCGCTGCTCGACCAGTTTGGCAATGAGCGCGAGCTGACGATCATTCTTTTCACGCTGGATGAGTCGACCTACAGCCGGGAACTGGCTCCGCTGGCCGGGCACTATCCGTGCCTGCGGCTGGGACCGCCGTGGTGGTTTCACGACAGTCCGGAGGGGCTGATGCGTTTCCGCGAACGGGTGACGGAGACGGCGGGCTTCTACAATACGGTGGGGTTCAACGACGACACCCGGGCCTTCCTTTCGATTCCGGCGCGGCACGATGTGGCGCGGCGAGTGGATTGCGCCTTCCTGGCGAAGCTTGTCGCTGAGCACCGACTGGAGGAAGAAGAGGCTGTGGAAGTGGCACACGACCTCGCCTATGGGTTGGTGAAAGAGACATATAAGTTGTAACGAACGCGAAAATGGCAGATCGAGCAGAAATCGACAACCGAATAGAAAGCGGCACATCTCCCGACTCATCCTTCGGCACACGGCTTGGACGGGTGCGTTGGACGATCTGCGCCATGCTGTTCGTTGCCACGTCGATCAACTACATGGATCGCCAGGTGATCGCGATCCTCAAGCCCACCCTACAGCAGAGCATCGGCTTGACGGAGGTGAGTTATGGCTACATTGTCGATGCCTTTCAGATCGCCTACGCGCTGGGCCTGCTCGCCGCCGGGCGGCTGATCGATAAACTCGGAACGCGCATCGGCTACATGTTGATGATGGCCGTCTGGAGCCTTTCCTCAATGGGCCATGCGCTGGCCAGCACGGCAATGGAGTTCGGCTTTGCGCGCTTCTTCCTCGGGCTCGGCGAATCCGGAAACTTCCCGGCGGCAATCAAAACCGTGGCCGAGTGGTTCCCGCAGAATGAACGTTCACTGGCTACGGGCATTTTCAACTCGGGAGCCAATGTCGGAGCGATCCTGGCTCCGGCGATCGTGCCCTGGGTGACTCTGCGGTACGGTTGGCACGCGGCCTTTCTGACCACTGGTCTCTTCAGCGCGCTCTGGATTTTGTGGTGGCTCCGCAATTACCGCAAGCCCACCGAACACCCTACGCTTACGAGCGCCGAACTGCGGCACATTTACCAAGAAGCGGCCGTGGAGATGGGCCCGTCTCCCATTGTGCCCTGGCGCCGGTTGCTCGGCTGCCGCCAAACCTGGGCGTTTTCGACCGCGAAATTCCTTACCGATCCGATCTGGTGGTTCTATTTGTTCTGGCTGCCGTCTTACTTCAGTTCGAGATTCAATCTGGATCTTTCGCATCTTGGGCTGCCGCTCATTATTGTCTATAACGTCTCGGCCGTTGGGAGCATCGGCGGAGGCTGGCTGCCCGCGCCTTTTCGCCGGCTGGGACTCTCGTCCAACTACGCGCGTCTTGCGGCGATGCTGTTCTGCGCTTGCCTGGTCGTTCCCATATTCACTGCCACGAGCCTCAAGTCGGAGTGGGCCGCCATCGCGCTGCTCAGCTTGGCGGCGGGCGCGCACCAGGGATGGTCGGCCAATCTCTTTACCACATCATCGGACATGTTTCCGCGCAGTGCGGTGGGGGCGGTCGTCGGCATCGGCGGCATGGCAGGATCGGTCGGCGGCGCAATCTTCGCGTTCTTTGCAGGCCACATTCTGCAACTGACGCACAGCTATGCCAGTCTTTTCGGCATCGCCGCGAGCGCGTATCTCCTGGCGCTGGTCGTTTTGTGCCTGCTTGCTCCCGGACTAAAGAAAGTGGAATTCACCGCATGAGCCTTTACTGCGCCACGGGCGGTATCGAAGCCGATTTGTTCCCGCAGTTGAAAGAGCTGCTGACGGAAAGCGTGGCGAAACTCGGCCAACGGAATCGCGTGCTCGCCGTGCCGCCTGACCAAAGCCGCCTGCACTCGCGCGCCGGCGAACTGACCCGCTATGCGTGGGAATATTACGGCAATCGGATGCAGGCGGTTCTGCCGGCGCTTGGCACACATACCGCCATGCAGCCCGACCAGATCGCGCGCATGTTCGGAGCCATGCCGCGACAGCTTTTCCACGTCCACAACTGGCGAACGGATGTCGAGACCCTCGGCGAAGTTCCGGCGGAGTTCATTCATCAGCAATCGGAAGGCAAGCTGAACTATGCATGGCCGGCACAGGTGAACCGGCTCATTGCGTGTGGTGGCTTTGATCTCATCCTCTCCATCGGCCAGGTCGTGCCCCATGAAGTGATTGGCATGGCCAATTACAACAAGAACATTCTCGTCGGCACCGGGGGCCGCGATGGAATCAACCGCAGCCATTATCTGGGCGCAGTGTATGGGATGGAGCGCATCATGGGCCACGCTGAAAATCCCGTGCGCGAGGTTCTCAATTACGCCTCCGATCATTTTCTGCGAAATCTGCCCATCGTTTACGTGCTCACTGTGGTCGGGCGCATGGTGGACGGAGCGGACGAACGATTGGCAGTGCGCGGCCTTTTCATCGGCGATGACGTCGAGTGCTTTCACCGCGCCGCCGAACTGAGTGTGAAAGTAAACATCGAGACGCTGGACACGCCGATCCAGAAGGCCGTCGTTTATCTTGACCCGCATGAATTTCACAGCACATGGCTGGGCAACAAGGCTATCTACCGTACACGCATGGCACTGGCCGACGGCGCGGAGTTGATCATCCTCGCGCCGGGCGTCAAGGAATTTGGCGAAGACGCGGCTATCGACGCGCTGATCCGCAAGTACGGCTATCGTGGAACTCCGACGACGCTCCGGGCGGTGAGTGCCAATGCGGATCTCGCCGGCGATCTGAGCGCCGCCGCGCATCTTATTCACGGATCTTCCGAACAGCGCTTCACGATTCGGTGGTGCCCCGGGCATCTCAGCAAGGAAGAAGTTGAAAGCGTTGGCTTCGAATACGGCGATTTGAGAACCATGCTCGCGCGCTACGACCCGCGGAAGCTCCGTCATGGCTACAATCGGATTGGTGGCGAAGAGATCTTTTTCATCGCAAATCCAGGGTTAGGGCTGTGGGCGCACCGCGGTAAATTGTGAAAGGAGTGAGCGACCGATGGGTAGTGGTTTGAAGATTCGCAAGGATGCGCAGTTGGATTTTCTATCGTTGGGAGCGCTGGTGCACCGGCTGGATCCGGGGATCATTCCTTTCCGCAAGGCGACGGAGTGCAAGATTCACGTCAGCGGCGGCGAGTTCAATGTGGCTGCCAACCTTTCGGATTGTTTTGGCCTGAAGACGGGAATTGCGTCGGCCATGTCCGACTATCCGATCGGCGACCTGATTGCCGAACGCGTCCGCGCGATGGGCGTGAGGCCGTTCTATAAGCGTTTCAAGCACGACGGTGTTACCGGCCCCAATATGGCCGCGGTGTATAGCGACCGTGGATTTGGTCTGCGCGCTCCGGTGGTTTTTTACAACCGGGCGAATGAGGCCGCGGCGCAACTGAAGCCGGGGGATTTCGACTGGAAGGCGATCTTTGATGGAGGCGTCCGCTGGGTGCATAGCGGTGGGATTTTTGCGGCGCTTTCGCCGACGACGGCGGAACTCGCTGCGGAAATGATGAAGGAAGCCAAGGCGGCAGGCGCAATCACGTCGTTCGATCTCAACTTTCGCGAGAAGTTATGGAAAATTTCCGGCGGCAACGAGCGCGCCGTGGAAATCATCGGGCGCATTGTGGAGAACGTCGATGTGCTGCTGGGCAACGAAGAGGATCTGCAAAAGGGGTTGGGCATCCAGGGGCCGGAAATCGCGGCCAAGTCGAAACTCGATCCCAGCGTCTTCTTCGGTATGATCGGCAAAGTGGCGAAGAAGCATCCCCAAGTGAAAGTGGTGGCCACCACGCTGCGCGAGGTGCACTCGAGCAGCCGCCATAGCTGGAGCGCGGTTGCCTGGATCGACGGCAAGACTTTCACTGCGCCGACGGCAGAGTTGGAGGTGGCGGACCGAGTGGGAGGCGGGGACGGCTTTGCGTCCGGCTTCATCTATGGCCTGCTGACCGGTGAAGCGCCCGGGGAAGCCCTCAAACTGGGATGGGCGCACGGTGCGTTGTTGACCACCTTTCCCGGCGACACAACCATGGCGACTGTGGATCAGGTGCGAGCCCTCGCCAAAGGCGGATCGGCGCGCATCGAGCGGTAGAGTTCACTGCTTTTGTCCGGCTGCGCGAGATCGCAAGCGGAGCAGAGAAACGAATGACGACCAATATCTTTAGCCTTACCGGCAAAACCGCCGTTGTGATCGGAGGCACCTCCGGAATCGGGCGTGCCCTGAGCCTTGGCCTCGCCGATGCCGGCGCCGATGTGATCGCGTCGGCGCGCCGTCCGGAACTGGTCGAAGAAACCGCTGCCGAGATCGAACGGCGCGGACGCCAGACACTGCGCCTCTCGTCGGATCTGCGCAGCCGCGCTTCGCTCGAACAGCTGCTGGCTGCCTCACTCCAACGCTTTGGCAAAGTCGACATCCTCATCAACTGTGCCGCGAAGACCAAGCGGACGGCCACGCTCACCATGCCCGAAGAAGAATGGGCCGACATCCTGGACACGAACCTCACCGGGACGCTGCGCGCTTGCCAGATTTTCGGCAAACACATGCTGGATCGTGGCTATGGCCGCATCGTCAACATCGCTTCGCTCAACAGTTTTGTTGCCTTCAGCGAAGTCGCCGCCTACGCGGCCAGCAAGGCAGGCGTTGCGTCCCTGACGCGCTCGCTTTCGGTGGAGTGGTCGAAGCGGGGCGTTACGGTGAACGCCATTGTGCCCGGCGTCTTCCGCACGCCCATGAATACGGAACTGCTCGACAACACGCCGCGCGGCCGGGAGCTGCTGATTCGGACGCCCATGGGCCGCTTCGGCAAGACCGACGAGCTCGTCGGAGCTGCGGTCTACCTTGCCTCCGATGCCTCCTCCTTCGTTACCGGGCAGACTCTGGTCGTGGACGGAGGCTTTCTGTCAAGCGGCGTCAACCAGTAGCCGTTCTGGAAAACGGAGGCGTGCTAGGAGTCGGCAGGATGTTCGTCCGCCAGCCAGTGAATCAGCGCAGCGCGAAGCCGGTTCAGGGGGACGGGTTCGGTCTCACGCCACAGCGCAAATTCCGGCGGAGCGACGACATACGCCTCCGACAGATTCTCGGCCATACAGAGGCAGACCGTGTTACGCCGATACTCGTCATAACGACTGGCGGCCAGCCATACATACAATGCAAGTTCCTGCGCGTCCAAGGCGCTGCCCGGCAAGTCGTCGACGGCAGGAAGCGGGTTCACCTCATCCGGGTTCTCGAACACGGCCACGCTGGTGAACGGCTTGGGCTTGCTGCGTACCCCGAACTGCGCCATCAGGAATGAAGGCCGCGCGCGACGAAACGCTTCCGAGGAGCTCCACTCCACGAAAGAATTTCCGTAGATTAGCGCTCCGTTGCCGCTGAGATAGAGCGTCCGCAGGAACTCGCGAATCACCGGCGCCGACGCCACCTCCGCAGGGCACCACGGTGTGACATCAGCCTTGCGCAGATGATCGAACACGGCGTCGGCGTCGGCCAGATCCTTGCGCATGGTGTTCACTTCGCGCGAGAAGTTCTGGCGATAAGTGGCGAGCCGCTCATGACTGAGCAGAGTGGCGGTTGGAGCGCCCCTGCCGGAGGGTTCCTGCTGCAGCGCACAATCCACCAGACCGGTTCCAGCGTCCACGATCCAGGCGTCCGCTGGGGAAGCGTTGGACCGGCGCGAAATGACTTCCAGGAGGCGTCCGCCGTCACCGCCGCTGAGAAGTGCTTCCGCGGGACTCTGGGTCTCGCCAGACGATGTGGGCAATGCGAGATCGAGTCGGAGCGGACGGCCGACTCCGTGCCATCCCTGCCAGACCTTTGAGCGATCGAGTGGGAGACGCTGGGGCATCGCCAGCAGAATAAGTCGATTGCTTTCGGCGCCGCGAGGCTTTTCTTTCTCGGCATGCTGATCGGCCGCGTCGAAAACCTTCTGCACCGCTTTGCGCCAATCCTGATAGTAGGGCGAGCGGGCGAGCAGGGAAGCATTCTGAATGGTTTGCTCATCGGTAGAGAACTGCCAGCCGCGCACCCCCATCTTCTCCTCGAGTTGAATGACCTCGCGGAAAAGCGACGCAAGCTGCTCATCGTTCAAGCTCGCAAGATACAGTAGTAAGTGCAGAATCGAGCGGCGTTCGTAGGGAAACAGGTAGCCCCAGTCGCGGAGTTGCTGGCGGGTAAAGGGTAGGAAGGTGATGGGCAGGCGCTTCAGCAGGCCCTTGTTCAAGGCATCCTGAAGTGGCTCCGGCAACTTTTCCTGGACCTGCGTGGACACTCGCCAACCTCTTCTTATATTGCTTGTTACCGCGCCGAATAAGTCCGCAGCGCAGATAGAAACAAGTTACATCAGACGCGTATCTCCGTCAGGCGCGATCCTTGCGATTCCATGGGCGGACAGCCTAGCAGGTCCGCGAGCGTGGCGCAGAGATCCACGTGGCGGATGGGCCGTTCAACGATCTGAGGCTTGCTGACCGCCGCGCCCAGCGCCATCATCCACGTGGACCGGGTTGAGTCGGTGTCGCCGCGATGGTTGAAAAAGCCGTTGGTCGTCGATCCATCCGGATCGCGCCCAAACTCGGGCAAAACGACCATCGTGGTCTTGCCCTTGTATTCGGCGTTCGCTTCTATCTCCTGCCATAACTGGTAGGCAAGCCGGTCTCCGGTGCGGATGCCCCCGACGTGGAGCGCGTAGGAACCGAAGTGCGCCACCTCCACATCCGAAAAGATGACCACTAACAAGCGCGGTGAAAATTTTCGCATGACCTCGCGACTGACCAGGAACGTAAGTTCGTCGCCCGACGTCGGGCCGCCATCGCGCACAAAAGTAGTGATCGCCTCCTCAATGATGCCGCGCACGCGCGGATCAAGCCTGTCGGCCGCGTCGAAGACGGTCCAGCCCAAGCCTTCATAGTTGCCCGCTTCCAGCATGTTTTCCAGCTCAGACTCGATTTTTGCGCGATCCGCCATATTGCGGCTGCGCCCAGCGCGCAGGGCATTAGCTACGGCCGCTACCATGAGTTGCTTCGGGAACACCACGTTCGCGCCGTAGACCGGACCATAGTTCGAGGCAGAACTGGCGCCGATCAGGCTGGTAAGCGCTTTGTTGCTGGCTACTACCCAAGTGTCACTTTGCGCCGCGCCCAGCCGCTTCCGAAAATGTTCGAACAGGGTTGGCGTGGTGGGCGCGATCTTCCCCCAGTCATCCACGCGTTGCCAGTTGCCCGTGAGGATGCTGGAGATGGCGTTGAAATGGGCGGTCACACCTTCATTGCGGGCGTTGGGATAGAACAAGGACTGGGGAAGCAGGTCCCGCGACAAGTGCGGAATGTTTTCCAGTCCCTCCGGCGAAAAGGTCTCGGAGTGGCGTACACCGCCAAAAATGACAATCACCGCGCGCTGCCCGGAGCCGCCGGCCCCGTGTTGGCCCCCGCCAGCCAGGGACGACTTCGGCAGATTGAGGCCTACGAGCAACGCCGCCGCAGCGCGCAAAAAGTCCCGTCTGGATCTGTCTACGACCCCTTCTGAACCCCCGGCGATGACGCGCGAGACGAAATCTGGTGATGGCTCCATTGGCTGCGTACGCTCCGCGCTGACCAAGTCTAACTCAGTCGCCTTCTCCGCGTCACGCTAGTGTCGACATTTGAATTGCACCGCGCGCGCGAGTAAGATTCGGCGTGTCGCCGCGCGTGATGCGTTGCGGCGGAAAGGTGACGTGATGAGGGTACAGCCCATTCTTTTGCTGTCGCTACTTGTGTCCGCGATTATTTTGACCGTAAATGCCGCAGCGCAATCCAGCTACGACTTGCGTTCGCCCGATGGTCGAATCGAAATCAGAATTCGCACTGCTAACCGGGTTCACTACGATGTGCTGTTGAGAGGCCGCGCGCTGCTCGAGAACTGCGCGCTCTCGCTCGACGTGGAACACAAGAAGCTGGGCGAGGATCCAAAGGTTATCGACGCCAAGCAGCGCTCTTACGATCAAATCGTTGAACCCACGGTGCGCCAGAAATTTGCCAAGATTCGCGATAACTACAATGAGTTGCGTCTCACCATGGAAGGCGGCTACGCGGTTGTCTTCCGCGCCTACAACGAAGGCGCGGCCTACCGACTGAAAACCTCTCTGCCGGAGAAGCAGGTGAAAGTTTATGGCGAAGAAGCCAGCTTCAACTTTCCCGGCAACCTGGTTGTTTACTATCCCCAGGAAGACAGTTTCTTTTCGCATAACGAGCGGAAGTATCTTCCGCAACATCTGAGTGAAATCGCTCCCCAGTTTATCGCTTCGCTGCCGGCAGTCGTCGATGTGTTAGAGGGAGCCAAGGTCGCCATCGCGGAATCAGACTTGGAGGATTACCCCGGCTTGTACTTGCGCGGAACGGGCGGAAACGGCATCGCCGCAACGTTCCCCCCATATCCGCTGGAAGAAAAGCTGGAAGGCGATCGCGATTTCCGAGTAGTGAAGAGCGCGGATTATATCGCGATTACGTCAGGCACGCGCTCGTTTCCATGGCGCGTCATCGGTGTTGCCGAGAAAGATGGCGACCTGCTCACCAACCAAATCGTCTATCTGCTGGAGAAGCCGTCGCAACTGCAGGACACCTCCTGGATCAAGCCCGGCAAGGTCGCCTGGGATTGGTGGAACGCAAACAACATCTACGGGGTTGACTTCAAATCCGGTATCAATACACAGACTTACAAGTATTACATTGACTTCGCGTCCAAGTACGGGATTCCCTACATTATTCTCGATGAGGGCTGGTACAAGCTGGGCAATGCGCTGGAAGTGGTTCCCGATCTGAACATCCCGGAGCTGACCGCTTACGGGAAGCAGAAAAATGTGGGAGTTATCTTGTGGCTGGTTTGGAAAACGCTGGACGATCAACTTATCCCCGCACTCGATCAGTACGAAAAGTGGGGTATCAAAGGCATCAAGGTTGATTTCATGCAGCGCAACGATCAGCTCCTGGTCAATTACTATTACAAAGTGAGCCGCGAAACCGCAAAACGCAAGATGCTGGTGGATTTCCACGGCGCACAAAAGCCCGCGAGTATGACCCGCACATGGCCCAATTTAATCAGCACGGAAGGCGTGCGTGGGATGGAATGGAGTAAGTGGAGCGCCGAGTCCGAACCAGAACACAACGTGACTCTCCCCTTCACGCGAATGTTTCTGGGCCCCATGGACTACACTCCAGGCGCGATGCGCAATGCCACGAAGCTGACCTTTGCGCCCATCTTCGGCCAGCCCATGGCCCTGGGCACGCGCTGCCAACAGCTCGCGATGTACGTGGTGTATGAGAGCCCGCTGCAAATGCTCTCCGACAGTCCGTCAAACTATTTGCGTGAGCCGGAGATTATGGATTTTCTCGGTCCGGTGCCAACCGAATGGGACGAAACGAAAGTGCTCGCCGCGCGCATCGCAGACTACGTCGTTGTGGCCAGAAGAAATGGCCATGACTGGTATGTGGGAGCCATGACCGATTGGACGCCGCGCGACCTCGACATTGATCTGTCGTTCTTGCCCGAAGGAAGCTTCACGATGGAGGCTTACCAGGACGGCGTGAATGCCGATCGCTACGCCAGCGACTACAAGAAAACAACTACCAAGGTGGACAGAACCACCAAGGTGAAGCTCCATCTCGCAAGTGGAGGTGGCTGGGCGGCAAGAATCCACCAGTAGAACGATGGAGGGACGGGCGTCTCGCGAGCCTGCCCCTGAGCGAAGTCGAAGGGGCCAGCCGGGCGGGGACGCCCGGCACTCCACCAGCAAACATCACGCGGGTTTCGTTTGGGACTTGGCCGGCTCGACGATGCCGTCGCCCTCGCGGATGGTGAGGATCTGGTTCGCCTTGACCTGGGTGAAGCGTTCGATCTTTTGTGTAGTCGGCCATTTCACTTCAATCAGGTCCACGGTCTGCGCTTTTCCCAATCCGAAATGCAGACGGAGGTCGCTCTGCGACATGACGCTTCCTCCACTGTGGACTTCATCCATCTGAGAGTGATTGCCTATAACTACGCGCGCGCGAGCGCCGATGGCGGAGCGGTTGCATTTAGTTCCGACCAGCTTGATCTTGATCCAATTCTGCTTGTTGCCGCCCTCGTTGTGCAGCAGCGAAGGCAAATCGTTCATGTTCAAAACCAATGCGTCGATTCCGCCGTCGTTGTCGTAGTCGCCAAATGCGGCGCCGCGGCTGGAGAATCGTTCAGCGATGCCCGGTCCCATGGAGGACGAAACATCCTTAAATTGGCCGTTGCCCAGATTTTTGTACACGAGACGAGGATTCTTGAAGGTCTGGCCAATTTCGTGTCCGGCAATCTCGGGATAGACGTGTCCGTTGACCTGGATCAGGTCGGCCCAACCGTCATTGTCATAGTCGACAAACCCGCATCCCCAGGCGACAAACTGGTTGTTGATTCCGAGTCCTGAGGAAAAGGTCACATCGCTGAACGTGCCGTCTCCGTTGTTGTGATAAAGGTTGCAGGTGTCGTCGGCAAAATTGGTCTTGAAGATATCGAGCCAGCCATCGCAGTCATAATCGCCAACCGCGACGCCCATGCCTGCCTGCTCGTGACCGTTCTCGCTGTACGCGCATCCCGCCATGACGGCCACATCGGAAAAAGTGCCGTCATGGTTGTTGCGGAATAGCACACTGGGTTCGGAGTCCACGGCTACATAAATGTCGGGCCAGCCATCGTTGTCGAAATCATAAGAGACTGCGGTAATGGAATATCGCGGACCCGGTTTCAGAATGCCCGATTTCTCCGAGACATCGGTAAAGGTTCCGTCGCCATTGTTGTGATAAAGGACGTTGGTGTCGCCGGGAAGGCCGCGCGGGCCGCACATCACCGGGATCCCTTTCCATTGGCAAGACTCGGGGTCCATTTCCGCCGGCGTGTTGGCTGGATCAAGCTTGATGTAGTGGCATACGAAGAGATCGAGGCGTCCGTCGCGGTCATAATCGAGGAAGGTGCAGCCCGAGCCCCAGCGGACACGTTCATCGTAAAGGCCGGACTTGCGAGTGAGGTCGGTAAAGGTGCCGTCGCCGTTGTTGTGGAACAGAATGTTGTGTCCCCAGAAGCAGCAAAAGAGATCGTCCCAGCCATCGTTGTCGTAGTCGCCAACGCAGATTCCCGTCTGCCAACCGGTGCGGGCGAGCCCGGATCTTTCCGTGACGTCAGTGAAGGTCCCATCGCGGTTGTTCTTGTAGAGATGAGAAGTGGGCTCCTGTCCGCCAGGCCAGTGCTCGCCCAGTCTTGTTCCGTTGGTCAAATAAATATCCAGCCAGCCATCATGGTCGTAATCGAAAAAGGCGATCCCGCTGCCTTTGGCTTCGATGATGTAGCGCTTGTGATCGACGGCTCCCCAGACGTTCGGGATGTTGAGTCCGGCTTCGTGAGCTACGTCCACGTACTGCACCGGAGATGTGGGAGCGGGGGCAGGGGCGGACTGAAGCACAAGACGGTGCTGCCATTTCCAGAGCGGCGTGGTGAGCGCATCGACGAGCGTACTGCCCAGCACTAGCAAAGAAGAGCCTAGGAAATGGCGGCGGGGATAATTCATTTCGCGCCCTCGGTCTTGGACGGGGCAGAGCCCCGCGGCCACACAGGCGCTATTTTGGGAAACCGGCGCGGGATAATTCCGGATCCTTCTTTCACCGCGATGATCTGGTCGACCGGCAGGCTGGTCAAACGATCCACCTGTCCGCTCGGCCATGTGATCTCCAACGATTCGATCGCGGTGCGTTTTCCCAAACCAAAATGAATTCGAGGATCGCTGGCCGACATGTAGCTCATGCCGCCCTTGGCCTGTTCGACCTGCGTGACACCTGCCGAAGTCAATTTGAGCGAAGCGCCGATGCCGTCGCGATTCGATTTTGTTCCGATCAAGAAAACGGTCAGCCAGTGATTGGCATTGCCACCGTCGTTGTGCAGGAGCGAAGGATAATCGCCGCGATTGTTGGTGACGATGTCGATGCCGCCATCATTGTCGTAATCGGCGGTGGCGAGGCCGCGACCAACGATCGGACGCATGAAATCGGGGCCCAGCGACTCCGACACTTTTTCGAATTGGCCCTTGCCCAGATTGCGATACATCAGCAACGGCTCTTTGTAGGAGACCTCGCCGTGATAGAGCTGAACATTGTCGACCATGGCGCCGTTGGCCTGCACGATATCGTTCCAGCCATCATTGTCATAGTCCAGAAATTTCATGGCTACGCCACTCATCAAGACCGCTTTGTTTCCGATGCCGGAGCGATAGGTGACATCGGTGAAGGTGCCGTCCCGATTGTTGTGGTAGAGACGATTCAATTCGAAGTCCAAGTGAGTGACGTACACATCCTGCCAGCCATCGCCGTCCACGTCGGCGGCATCGATGCCCATGCCGGCCTCATAGCCTCCGTCCTCACTCACGGCCAGGCCGGAGATCAATGAAACATCTTCAAATGTTCCGTTGCGCTTGTTGAGGAAGAGGAAATTTGGCCACGTGTCGTTGGCGACGGCGATATCGGGCCAGCCATCATTGTTGAAGTCGGCGAGGACCACGCCCATGCCCTTGGCTTCGGGCTTTCCTACTCCGGATGCGTCACTTACGTCGGTGAAGGTTCCGTCGTGGTTGTTGTGGTAGAGCTTGATGTGCTGGCCTCTGTAGTTGTTGGGATGGCAGTAGGCGCGGTAGCCGGGCCGGCGCTCGCCACACCAAATGTTATTTTTTGGCGTCCAGTCGATGTAGTTGGTGACGACTAAGTCGAGCCAGCCGTCTTTGTCGTAATCGAACCAGCCGGCGCTGGTCGACCATTGGCCTTCATCGGCGACGCCGGCTTTGGCGGTGACGTCGGTGAAAGTGCCGTCGCCGTTGTTGTGATAGAGAATCGCGCGGCCATATCCGGTCACGAATAGATCGGGATGCCCGTCGTTGTCATAGTCACCGACGGCAACTCCCTGGCCGTAGTGGCCTTCACCGCCGACACCGGCTTTTTCGGTGACGTCGGTGAAGGTACCGTCGCCGTTGTTATGGTAAAGCGCGCAGCGCAGGGGATGAGGCGGTTTGTAGATGTCGGTAGCGGCGGACTGGACAAAAAACAAGTCCATGAGACCGTCCTGGTCATAGTCGAGCCAAGCGACTCCGGTGCCCATGGTTTCGAGGTAGTACTTTTCTTCGGTTTGCGTCGAGTCTTGCTGGAATGTGATTCCGGCGGCCTGACGCATATCGGTGTAGTGGACCGGAATTCCGGGATCCTGCTTGGTTGGCGTCTGTGCCGCGACTTTCGCATGTACGAAGAGGCCAACGAGAATGCCTAGAGTGAGGATCATGCCGTACACGGACTTCGACACGATCGGAGATGTGCAACCAGGCTGCATGTTTTCGGGATTGACCGGAGTCTGCATTCTAAACCAGGGAGAGCTTTGTCCGATTCACAGCGTCCGGTCTGCGATCATAAGCGCTAACTGAAGCACCTGCTGGCGGGCGGCCAACGGGATGGACTGGCCTGCGGGAGAAGGGTTGGCTGGAGTCTTGGCCAGGGTTTCTTCGATCCGGCCCACATCCAGGCCTCCAGCGTTGCTTCCCTTGAAACGGTTGAGCACTTCGCGCGCTTTCTCAATTTGTCCCGTCTCGTAATAAAAGACGCCGAGCGTGGAATAACTGCCGGCCCACTCCGGCAGTAACTCCACGGCGCGCTCCAAGCGCTCGCCGGCCTGCCGGGCATTTCCTTGCAATACCGATACCAGCCCCAAACCCCACAGGATTTTCCCCGAGCCGGGAATTCGCTTGAGACCGCTCTGCAGCGTCTGCTCCGCGCCGTGGAGATCGTTTTCGCGAAGCTGGACCAAAGTGAGCGAGAGATAGTACTGGTCGTTGTCGGGATTCTGGCTGATGGCACGGCGGAAGATTTCGGCTGCTTTGGCGGTGTCACCCACGTGAACCTGGATGTCTCCCAACAGCGCGAGGAAGGCATCGTCCTGCTGGCCGGCGGCGGAAACCGTCTCGGCGGCATCGAGCGCCTGATGGTAGAGACCGGCGCGGAAGTAAGCATCGGCCAAATCGAATTTCACGTCGTCAGACTCGGGATTGGCACGCAGCGCGCTCTGAAAATGCTGGATGGCGTCATTGTACAAACGGTAACGCGCGAGCAATACGCCAATGCCAGTCTGAGTGCGATAGTCGTCGGCGCTGATTTGATCGAGCTGCGCGATCATTTGCCGGGCTTCGTCCCGTTTCCCGAGCCTCAGGTAAGCTTCGGCGAGCAGATAAAAGTTTTGCGGCTGGCCCGGGTCCTTCTGGATACGATCCTGCAGTTCGGTAACGTCGAGCTGAGTGCGCTGTTGAGGAGAAAGCTGGGAACGGTCGTCGAGGTAGTCGAAAAGGTGCTGATAGGGATAAGGCCCGGTCGAAGCATTCTTCGAGAGTGTTTGAAAGACATTCAAGTCTCTCTGCGCGGCCGCAGTCTGATGGAGGCTCCTTTCTACCATGGCAAGTTTGTAATAACCGTTCGCGGGATCGCGGCTTACTTTCACATATCTCCGAAGAAGCTCAGCGGCTTCCGCGAATTTCTTATCGTTGGTCCGCAGATTCGCTAACTCCAGCAGCGCATCGGCAGTATCTGGATACGAATCGAGCACCTGCTTAAATAGCTCTTCGGCGCGGGCATAGTTTCCTTGGCGCTCTTCTATATAGCCGATGTTGAACAGGCACTGGGCATCGTGCGGGTCCCGTTTCAGTCCTTCCTGGAAATACTTCAGGGCCTCATCGAACCGTCCCAGATGCCGGTAAGACAGTCCCATGGAAGCATAGGAGCGCGCCGACGGGTCGAGAGCAATCAACTGCTTGAATTCGTCGACCGCTTTTTCCGCCTTGCCGGACATGAAATAGCTTTCACCGAGGGCGGCATGGAGATCGGCTCGCTTCGGCGCAATTTTCAAGCCTGACTCGAGCAGCGGGATGGCGTCTTCAAAGTAATGCTGCGTCATGCTGACGCGAGCCATCAAAAAAATAATATCGGCATTCTCCGGCGCCAGCTTATGGGCGCGCGTCAGGAGTTCGAGTGCGTCCACGGGCTTCGCCTGTGCGAAGTCAACCTGCGCCAGCAGGTTAAGGGCTTCCGCAGAATCGGGCTTCAGCTTAATCGCGCGATTGAGCGCGAGATCGGCCTTCGCGTTTTCGCCTCCCCGGAGATATGCCTGCCCCAGGTTATAGAGAATTTCGAAGGTTTCAGGTTGCAGCGCGTTCGCCTGCTCCAGTTCGAGTTGCGCCGCCTTGTACTGCCTCTCGGAGGCCAGCAGCACACCGAGCGTGAAGTGCAACTGAACGTCCTTTTTGTTTTCCGCGGAGACCTGACGGGCCGTTCTCAATGCGTCGGAAGTCCTGCCTGCCTGAAGGTACGCGCGCACCAGGTTTAACTGAGGTTCGACGGTCAGGGGGCGCACCCGCTGGAGGTACCGTATGGCTGCGGCGGGTTCTCCCTTCGCCATTAGAAGCAGACCTAAGTTGTAGTTCGCATCGCGATTTGCCGGAGCTACGCTCAGGACCTTTGTGAACTCCTTTTCGGCGAGGTCGATTTTTTGTTGGGCCACATATAGGTTGCCCAGGTTGTTGTGAGTAACAGTGGAGTCAGGAGCCAGTTGCAAAGCCTGCTGGAACGCGTCAGAGGCATCGGCGTAGTCTTTTTCATAGGTGCAGGCAATTCCCAGCAAGTTGTAAGCATCCAGGTTAGCGGGATTCAGCTTGATCTGTTCCTGGATCTCTTCCTTGGCTTGCTCGAAAAGGCCTTGCTGGATCAGCGTCTCGGCTTCCTGAAGAGGGGAAGCGATCCTGGCCGGTGGCGGCGTGCTGTGGCGGGTAGCCGGGGGTTGCTGAGCCGATCCAAAGATGGGAAGCGCAAGCACGACCAGCAGAAGCATTCCGGGCAATCCCAGACTGCTGCTGGCGTTCCGGATTTGAAGTGAGGCGGGACCCAACATCCGTTCTTGCCTCTTCGAGGGCTCAATATAGCATCTCGAGCGCCTGCTGAGCCAGCTTATGTTGCGGCTGTTGCCGCAGCAGCGCTTGCAAAACCGCTCGCGCTTTTTCTTTGTCATTCAAAATCACGTACAAACGGGCGAGATTGAGATATCCCTGGTCAAAATTTGGGGCTGCCTGAATACAGGTCTTGAATTTCTCTTCCGCTTCGGGGTAGCGCTTTTCTTGAACCAGCAGCACGCCCAGGTTGTTAAGCGCTTCGGAATAGTCCGGGCGCAAGGCGAGGGCGTTCTCCAGATATTGCTCGGCGCGATCGGATTGATCCCGGCGGGCATAAAGCATTCCCAGACTGTAATTGACCTCGGGATTCTGGGGTTCGTTATCGAGTGCGCGGTTGAGAAGTTTTTCCGCCTCGTCAGAATTCCCTTGCCGCCGATAAAGATTTCCGAGATTTACAAGCGCGGTGGCGTAGGCGGGCCGGAGCAGCAGGGATTGCTGAAAGTTTCGAATGGCTTCGTCGCTTTGACCCTTCTGTGCGGCCAGCATTCCCAAATTATTCCAAGCTTCGGGGTAGTTTGGGCGCAACTTCACCGCTTGCTGGAGATATCGTTCCGCCTCTGGCAAAGAGTTTCGCTGAAGATAGAGCGTTCCCAGATCGTAATGGGCCTCGGGATCATTGGGCTTGGCTACGATCACTTGCTTGAACGCCTGCTCGGCCTGAACGAAAAAACCGCGCTGAAAGAGAGCCACGGCGTAAGTGAAGGCGTTGCGTTCAAACTGGGTCTGATAGAGAGTCCCCGCGAAGGGAAGCGCTTTGAGTAATCGCTGCTCGGCAGTGCGTGGCGCCGATGCCATGTCATGCAGCAGGGATTCGGGACTTACGGTTCCCTGGTACAGCTTCACGATGCGGGTCGATTCGTCGATCAGGAAAGATGTTGGGAGAGAGAGATCGCGGTGACGATCGAAGAGATATCGATAGAGGATGTTGTAGATGCCGGCCACCTCTGAAGTAGTCAGCAGAACGGGGAAAGGAAATTGTTCTGGGGCCAAAGATAAAGATGGCGGCGTTCCCGCGTCCGTCGATGTTTCGCTTGTGGGTGCATCGACATTGAGCGCGACAATGTGAAGACCGCCGGCAGCAAGCTTGGCATGCGCTTGACGAAGAATCAGCAACTGCTGGCGACTGGACGGAGAAGCGGCCGCGCCCACGTTCAGCAGTACGAAGCGGCCGCGAAACGCCTGCAGATTCCACGTTTTGCCTGATGTGTCGGGCAGGGAAAAGTCCGGGGCGTTTAGGGGTTCGACGAGCCACGTCTCGGCCGATGGGGGTATAGGTTCGATTTTCCGGGGCTCACCCGCCTGCAGGTAGGAGGAAGGCGGGGCAACGAACGCCTTCGCCAGAAGCTTTTCTGAGCCTTCTTCGATCTCGATTCGGTGATCTACGGGCAAACCTTCAAACGTCTGGGTCAGACCGCTGGGCCAATGAATTGTGGCGCGGACCGTTCCCTCCACTTTTCCCAACCCAAAAAAAAGTTCTTTTGTGTGCTGCGACAGAAAGCCGGAGCCGGCCTGGAGATATTTAGTCTGCTGTTGCGCGGCGGCCTCAACCGTTACCGCGGTCCCAATCGCGTCGCGATTGCTTTTCGTTCCACGCAGGCGGATGGCAATCGCGTTGCCAAGGTTTTTCATTACGTTGTGCGCAATCCGGAGCTGCGGTGCGTTACGATTCTTTAACACGACCTCGAGCCGCCCGTCATGATCAAGGTCAGCTAGAGAAAATGAGCGGCTGTCTTCAATGAAGTCAAGTCCAACGACGCCGGAAATGTCGGAAAAAGTTCCGTCGCGATTATTGGCAAAGAAAACATTTCTCTCGTGACCGTTCCAGGTGCAGTCGGAACGAATGAGCTCGTTGATGGCGTTCCATCCCACCTCGTAATTGGGTGAAGGGCTGGCATTCTGCGGCGATTTCGCGACGACCTGGCGCCAGAAGAAGCTCGAGACATCAGGGCCACCGACGCCGGTAATATAGCCATTCGCCACGTACAGGTCCGGGTAGCCATCATGGTCGAAGTCAAACCCATCGGTGGACCACGACCAGCCGCCCTTTTCAACCGCAGCGGACATGGCCACATTCTGAAACCGGCCGTTGCCCAGGTTCCGATACAACGAATTGCCGAGCATGTGCCGTTGGTAAAGCGCGCGAATCTTTTCCGGGTCTTTGTCGTGAAAGTGCGGCTGTCCAAACGCTCTCATGCCGGCCGCAACCCACATGCCTGCGGCGTAGATATCCTGGTTTCCGTCGTTGTCGAAGTCCAGCCAGCATGCGCTCATGCCGGCTCCGGCCTCATCCACCCGTGCTTCTTCCGAAACCGTAGCGAATGTCCCGTCGCCATTGCTGCGGTAGAGATTGTTACGGCCAAAGTCGTTCACCACGTACAAGTCCGGCCAGCCGTCCGAGTTGAAGTCGCCCCAGGTACAGGCGAAGCTGTAACGATCGTTGTCGACATTCAAGCCGGCAGCTTCCGTCCGGTCTTGAAAGACGCCGTTGCCTTCATTGTGGAACAAAAAGTTTGGAGGTCCATTGCGCGCGTCAAAATAGGGGACGGGATAGTGATATTGGTCCAAGCCGAGATAGTAGGTGTAGAGGCAGAAATAAATGTCGAGCCTTCCATCGCGATCGTAGTCGGCGACGGCGGCGTGCGTGAATGTCCCCTGGGGAGGTTGCGCGAACTTGAAGGCATCGGGCTTGAGGGAAAACTTTCCTTTCCCCTGGTTCAGGAAAAGCAACGGTCCGCTGGCGCAAACTACTAGCAGGTCCTGCAACCCCTTGTTTTCAAAATCCGCGAACAGAGCGCAGGCAGTCGCATCGAGAACGCCTACTCCGGACGATTCGGTCACATCCTCGAAGGTGCCATTTCCGCGATTGCGATAAAGGCGGTTGGGAAGCCCTGCGGGCTGGCAGACGTAAATATCGTCGAGACCATCTTGGTCGAAGTCGCCCACCGCGACGCCATTGTTTCCGTAGACGTCGACCCCGCAAGCTCCGTCCATGACGGTTCGCCAGTAGTCGACGCTGCGCAGCATCTGATCTCTGTAGGATTCAACATCGCCGAGAGCCTGAGAAGTAACGTCGATAAAAACCGGTCCGTCCGCGCGGCTGAGTGTTTCTTCCGTCGCCTCCCACCGGGTTGCCCGCCATGGGTCTGAGCCGTTGCGTGACCAGCGCATCAGCCAATTCCCAATGCGTTGTTCGCATCTTGCTCCGGCTCCTTCGCCCACGAAGCAATAGCGGACTGCGATTCCGACGGTTAGCGGGGAACTTGCGATTTCCTCGATTCCAGCGATTTCGAACTCTGCTGTCTCCAGACGCGGCATCTGACTGAAATAGGTTTTGTTTTCGTCGAGAAATCGCTCGTGGCCGAGTTCGGTTTTGGAGTTAAAGCGTCTCCGAAATACCTCGATCCCCCCGGCTGCGCGCACCGGGACCTCGTGAACGGGAACCAGCGAAGTAGCCGCTATGAAAGGATCGATGAATTTCGCCAGAGCGGCTGCCGTGGGCAGTCCCGCTTTAAGAGTCCGTCCCCACTCACTGAGTATTTGCGCAATTTCATCGGCGTACTTCTCGGTGATGTACTCATCCGTGCCGGGAGCAACCCGGCGGAGAACGTCATCCAGAGGAGATTTCGCGGGATAATGCGGCGTTAGACGAAAATCGGCGAAGGAGAAAGGTGAAGACTGGGCGGCGATCCGCCCCGGTCCCGGCCTGAGAAATAGACCATCCAAGGGCGCGGGAAGTAAAAGCACGGGCGCCCACTGCATCTGCTTGAGGAACGTGCGGCGTGAAGCGCTGTAATTTCGGTCTTTTTGCCCCGGCATCCCGAAAATGGCGGCTCAACCATGGCCCGATCTTCGGATGCTAGCAGCTTTGACGAATCTGTCAACGGAGCGGTCGAGGTCGCGCTTCGGAAGGAGCAGGTCCTGAGGAATCTCCAATGACCAACTCGACCGCGATCTTATACTCCTTGCCTTGAGGGTTGGGAGAGCTGGAGAGTTCGTGGAGCGCGTCGGCGGCCAGCCGGCCCAGAGTGTCGCGATGAATATCCACGGTGGTGATCGAGGGGTTGCTGTATTCGGCGAGGCGTATACCATCGAACCCTGTAACGGAGACATCTTCGGGCACGCGGCAGCCCGCGTTCAGTAAGCCTTTCATGACGCCCACGGCGGTGAGATCGTTCACCGCCATGACCGCGGTGGGCCGTGGAGACAGCTTTGCAATGGCCGCTCCGGCCGCGAGTCCGCCCTCGAAACGCAAGTCGCCCGCCACTACCGGCCCTGGTTCCAGTCCTAGAACGCGCATGGTTTTTTCGTATGCATCCAAGCGCGCGAGATTGGATTTGAGTCGCGGCCTTCCGGCGACGAAGGCAATGCTCCGATGTCCATTCGCGTGGAGGTGCTTCACGATTTGTTCAATGCCAGAGAAATAATCGACGCCCAGATTGCTCATGTAGGCGCGGACCGGCGCGAGGTCGAGGAAGGTTACGGCGATCATTCTTCGGGCAAGTTCGTGGAGCAGGCGCAGGCTGATTTCTGACGTCATAATGGCGACGCCGCGGACTTTGTTTTCCATCATTCTTGCGGCGGCCTCGCGCGTTTTGCGCGGATCGTAATTCGTGTCGCTGAGGATTGCGTCGTAGCCAAGTTGGGCGGCGCGAATCTCGAAACTCTTGATCACTTCCGGGAAGAAGGGGTTCTCGATATCGGAGACGATGATCCCGAGCGTGCGGCGCTCGCGCGAAGCCAGGCGGCGCGCATGAACATCAGGAATGTATCCCAGCCGCCGGACCGCCGAAAGGACAAGGCGGCGAGTCTTAGGACCAACTTTGCCCGTCTTGTTCAAGACGTTAGAAACGGTGGCGGTGGAGACATTGGCTGCTTTCGCAACATCGCGAATGGTTAGACTCATAGCGCGCAGTACCCGGCCGTTCTGAAGCGACCCAATCGATATTGTCGAGGACATTCGTCGCCGAGCGACCGGGACAGGTCGGAGTATAGACCACAAAAAAAAACTTGACAACAATCGTCTAGGCGTGATATCTCCCCTGTACTAGTAGATTTGGATTAAGCGGTTAATGTTAAGCGGTTAATTTTTGATCAGGGCGGTTCGCAGAAAGCAAGCGTCGTCGCCCTTGGCGGAGAGTGGCCAGCGCAATGTGCCGCGCGGTCGCTGTTGCGTATTACTCCGTGTCAAAGCGTAGTCTTTTGCAGTGCGGGGCTTGCCGGGATGCGAGCCTTAGTAGCTCAAAGGAGAGCTCATGAATCGACAATCCGTTTCCTGGATACTGCGAGGCCTTCTAGTGCTGGCAGTTTGCGCTATTCTCAATGTCTGCCCGCTCCAAGCTCAAGTTGACACCGGTTCCATCACCGGGACCGTCACGGACACCAGCGGGGCCGTCGTCGGCGGAGCGAAAGTGACGCTCACCAGCGAAGACACGGGCGCCACCCTATCCACCACGGCTGGAGGCTCTGGAAACTACGAGTTCAGCCCGGTGAGGATTGGGAGTTACAAGATTGACGTTGCCTCCAAGGGCTTCAAGACGGAAATCCAATCGCACATCACCGTGGACGCGAGCGCGAGAGTTCTGGTCAATTTCAAGCTCCAACCCGGAAGCGTGACCGAAACCGTGGAAGTCACCGCCGCCGCTCCTGTGCTCCAGACCCAGGACGCGTCGGTGGGCCAAGTGGTCGACGAGCGCAGCACCAATAATCTTCCGTTGAATGGCCGCAACTTCACCTTCCTCGCTCAACTATCCGCCGGGGTGAGCACGCCTGAAGCGGACACCCGCGGCAACGCGGCTTCTGGCGCCTTTACAGCCAATGGCAACCGGCCGGCGCAGAACAATTACATGCTCGACGGCGTTGATAACAATTCCGACACCGTGGACTTCCTGAACGGCACCAACTACGTTGTGCTGCCCCCGGTCGACGCGATTCAGGAGTTCAAGGTTCAAACCTCGGACTTCAGCGCTGAATTCGGGCGTTCGGGAGCTGCCGTTCTCAACGCAACCATTAAGTCCGGCACCAACGCTTTGCACGGCACGGCTTGGGAGTTCTTCCGCAACGACATCTTTGACGCGCCCGACTATTTTGAAGATGCCGGTCACGTAAAGAAGGGCGAGCTTCGCATGAACCAGTTTGGCGGATCCCTAGGCGGCCCGATCGTCAAGAACAAGGCCTTCTTCTTCGCCGACTATGAAGGACTGCGCCGGATTCAGGGAACGATCTTGACGGGCTCGGTTCCCACGGCTGCCGAGACCAGCAGCGGTTATACCGATTTCTCGGACCTGATCAACCTGCAGTCGGGGACGTTGACTGACCAATTGGGCCGAACCCTCCCCTATGGGACTATTCTCGACCCCGCAACCACACGTATAGTTACAGCGGGCGTGTTAGATGTCCCTTCGGGCATCACGCCGACGAGCGCAATGCTGAACGGGGGGACCACAGGCTATGTCCGCGACCCCTTCGGCACTTGCGCCCCCAGCACCGCCGCCTTTACCCTCGCTGGCTGCGGACTGAACAACCTACCCGCCGGGCGGCTAGACACCAACGCCATCGCGCTGCTGAAACTGTATCCGGCCCCCACAGATAGTACTGCGCTTTTCTCGAATTTCGCCAATTCCCCGAAACTCGATGAACACCGCAATCAGTTCGATACCAAGTTGGACTTCAACTTCAACGAAAAGAACCAGGCGTTTATTCGTTTCAGCTACGAAGACGACCCGCAGTTCATTCCCTCAATTTTCGGAGGCTTAGCCGATGGCGGTGCTTTCCAACAGGGGACCCAGACAGCGAAATCCGACCAGGCTGCCGTGGCTTGGACGCACGTCTTCTCTCCCAACACGGTGAACGTGGCCCGCGCCGGGCTCAATCACCTCCACACCACGCGCGTTGTTCCCGAGGCGAACAATCTGACCAACATTCCTGGCAACTATGGCATCCAGGACATTCCCCAGGGGCCGGAGAACGGCGGACTTCCCGAATTCGGAATCAACGGACTTTCAACCTTGGGAAGCAACAACTTCCTGCCCTCGGATGAAATCACTTCCACTACCCAGCTCACCGACGATCTCACCAAGATTTACGGGAAGCATACCTTTAAGCTGGGTGTGGAGTGGCAGCACGTTAACTTCTCCACGCTGCAGCCCTCGTGGTCGCGCGGAGAATTCGATTACAACGGAAACTTCACGGAAATACCAAGTAATGGCGCGCTCAAAAGCCAAAACGACCAAGGCAACACGGGGCGGGCTGCGTTCTTGCTGACGCCCATCGCTCCGACTTATGCAGCAGAGGCGCCACCTTGCGGGGCAGGAGTGGGTCCTTGTTGGGAGGGGGGTACAACCCAAATTTACGCTTCCAACAGTTATACGACCGATGACGGAAAGAACTACTACGGCATGTATATCAACGACGATTGGAAGGTCACTTCCAAGCTGACCGTCAATCTGGGCATACGCTGGGATTTCTTCGGCCTCGTGTATGAGCACCACGGCGCCCAAGCCAACTTCATTCCGAGCGGGCCGCCCTTGGGTACTGCACAGTACCTGGTCCCGAACCCGCCTACAGTCTCCCCGAGCTTTACCAGCATGCTCGCTGCCGACGGCATCGGTCTCATCGTCGGGAACGAGTACGGGAAGGGGCTGGGAAACTCACAGAAGGCGAACTTTGCGCCACGTTTTGGTTTTGCCTACCAAGCCAGCTCCAAGTTGGTGGTCCGGGGCGGGATGGGCATGTTCTACAACGGCTTTGAGAACCGCGGTTATTCTCCGAACATAGGTGAAAACTATCCCTATGAGTTCGATTTCGCCTACAGTCCTCCGAATGACGGCACCCCGCACACGTTTGCGGCTTGCAGCGGCGCGGCAGTCACAAATTACACTCCAACCTTTGAAACAGGGTTCTCCTGCACTCCGCTCGCTCCGGCCCTGGTTCAAGCCAACGGATTGCAGTTGCGCGGGATTCAGTTTGATTACCAGACTCCCTACTCGATGAGTGGCAACCTCACGCTACAGTATCAGCTCACTCCCACGTTAAGCATCCAAGCGGGCTATGTGACGTCGCTGTCGCGCCACTTGGAGTCGTTCCCCAGCAATAACAATCCCACCGGGATTGATCCTTCTGGCACGCAATTGACTAATACTGCCGGAGCCGGTGGCACTCCCGGGTCGGGTGGCCTCCCCCTGGCCCAAGGTGGCCTCCAATTTCCGGACTTCGGGCAAGGCGGCAGCCAAGCAGAAACCATTGGCAACAGTATCTACCATTCGCTTCAGACCAAAGTGGAAAAGCGGTTTGGGCACGGCCTGAACTTCCTGGGTACGTATACGTGGTCGCACGCGACAACCGACGCCGGAGACCTGCTGAACGGTGGGAGCACGGCCGGTTTCCGCGCCGCGAGCGTTCCAGGAGTCGGGATCAGGTATGACTACGGATTGGCCAGTTTTGATATTCGCAACGTCTTCCACCTGAGCGCGGGCTATGACCTGCCCTTCGGTAAAGGCAAGCGATACTTGTCCGACGAGAATGGAATCGGCAGTAAGGTGTTCGGCGGTTGGAGCGTCAATACGATTGTGGTGCTCGAGGGCGGCCAACCGATTACGCTGTCTTGTCCTTCGGGCACATCCACGTCTGGTTGCTATGATCTTGTCGTCTCTAGGAACTTCGACAGAGGCAACCACATCGACTCGAACGGGAAGCTGAGTTTCTTCGGCAACCCCGCGGCGTTCTCACAGCCGTCACCTTGCTCGGCTTTCCCGTGCAGTGTGGCCGCCTTAGGCGGTCCCCCAACGCAGCTGGCCGGAGAGCCCTTCAAGAGAATGGACTTCTCCACGTTCAAGCAGATTCCGATCAACGAACGGTTCAATCTGCAATTCCGTGCCGAGTTCTTCAACATCCTCAACCACCCGAACTTTAATAACCCGAATTTCGGAGGGAACGGAGTGGTGGCGGTCTCGGGCTCGGGCGACTTTACCCAGAAGAGCTTTGGCGAGATCGGGTCCACGCGCGATGCACCTTACGATCCGCGGCAGATTCAGTTCGCTTTAAAGCTGTTGTTCTGAGCTATCTTCCCAGGGAGGGCGTTCGAGCAGAACGCCTTCCCTCGTTGTTTCTCAAGCAAGTGCTCCAACCTGCATACCACGGTGCTAGCATACGAATGCTGTGATCCTGCTACGTTGGCTCATGGGTATTGTTTTCGCCGCCCTCCTCGCGTGCTTGCCGAATCTTGCGGTCGGCGCCGGGCAGAACCAGCCTGCCGCCGTGAATCATACGCAGCTTGATCGGCAATTCCGAGCCGCCTCCGCCGCGTACGACGCTGGACACTTCGCCGATGCCGCCGCCCAACTGGAGAAACTGCTGCGTGAGGTTCCGGAGAGCTTTGAGGTCCACGAGCTTCTGGGGTTGACCTATTCCGCGGAATCGCAGGACGGAAAAGCCAACGAGCACCTGGAGAAGGCGGTGCGCCTGAAACCGGATTCGGCAGCGGCGCGAACGAATTTGGCCGCCAATCTTGTGCGCCTGGGAAATCCGGAACGAGCGGAAGGAGAATTTAAGCGGGCGCTCAAGCTTGAGCCGCGCAGTTTCGACGCGAATCACAACCTCGGCGAGTTCTATGTTCAATCAGGCAATCTGACCGAGGCTGCGCCCTTACTGGCGCGCGCGCAGAAGATCAAACCGGCCTCTTACGATAACGGCTACGATTTGGCTCTCGCCGACCTCGAACTCGGAGAGCTCGCCAACGCCAGGCAATCGGTCCACGATCTTTTGCAGCGGAAAGATACGGCGGAGTTGCACAATCTATTGGCACAAATCGAAGAGAAGGACGGGAAACCTGTGGCTGCGGCCAACGAATTCGAAAAGGCAGCGCACATGGACGCGAGCGAGACCAACCTGTTCGATTGGGGCAGCGAACTTCTGATTCATCGTACGCTCGAACCGGCGATTGAAGTCTTCCGGCAAGCTGCCGAGCGCTATCCGAACTCGCCGCGGGTCGCGATCGGACTCGGCATGGCTCTTTATTCTCGCGGCAAGTACGACGAAGCGATCCAGTCGCTCTTAAAGGCGGCAGATCTAAATCCGTCGGACTCTCGTTGTTATCTCTTTCTTTCGAGGGCGTTTGACAGTTCGCCAGTCCATACCGACGAGGTCATCGAACGATTCCGCCATTTTACGGAACTGCAGCCTCAAAACTCTCGCGCCCTCTACTATTACGCGATGAGTTTGTGGAAAGGAAAGCGGCAGGATGCGAGCCTCGATGTTCATCAGATCGAGTCCTTGCTCAGGAAGGCGCTCACCCTCGATCCGACGCTCGCCGAGGCGCATTTGCAGTTGGGGAATCTTTACTCGGACCAGGGTAAGTATGCCGAGTCCGTTCCCGAGTATACGCAGGCTCTCGAGCAGAACCCCGGCCTCGCGGACGCGCACTACCGGCTTGGCCAAGCCTACGTTCACACCGGTGAAAAGGATCGGGCGCAGCAGCAGTTCGAGGTTTATCAGCAAGTCCGCGCACAGCACCTGGCGGAGGTCGACAAACAGAAAGCGGAGATTCGGCAGTTTGTGTACTCGGAAATGGGCGGAACGCCGGCGAAGCCTTGATCGTAGGTTGTCCACGAGTCTGGATCGCGCGGGAGCCTTTTCTGGACGATGGGAACGGCGCGTGGCGCTTTTCGATTCGCAAGCCGCGGGCCGCGAGTTGCGTGCAATCGACAATTACCGGAGAGGATGGATAAAAATGGACCGACGCAGGTTTCTGCAAAACACAAGTACGCTGATCGCTGGAGTCACACTCGCACCCTATGCGTTCTCGGACGATCGCACGCCGCTTGGAACCTCTACCGCTGCCGGACGGCTCGTCCTCCCAATGAATCGAAGCTGGCGCTACAGCCCAAAGTTCGTTGAAGGCGGACACGCGAAAGATTTCGACGACTCGGGATTCGAGCGCGTCGTGATTCCCCATACGAATGTCAGCCTTCCATGGCATAGTTTCGATGAAAAAACTTACGAATTCATCTCTCTTTACCGGCGCCGGTTCAAGCTTCCGCCGTCAGCTCGGGGAAAGCACGTCTTCGTTGACTTTGAAGGAGCGATGACCGCGTCCACGGTCTGGATCAACGGTGTGCGCCTCGGTGAATACAAAGGCGGATACACTCCATTCTCGTTTGACCTGACGCCGCACCTCGATTTTGAAGGCGAGAACGTGCTCGCGGTGGATTTGGATTCCACGGAGCGCCCCGACATTCCGCCGTTTGGTTACGAAATCGACTATCTCACCTTTGGCGGCATCTATCGTGAAGTTTCTCTGCGGATCGTGCCGGCTACCTTTATCGAAAACATTTTCGTGCGACCGAAGGATGTTCTCACGGCGAGTCCAAGCCTCGATGTCGATTGCTTCGTTCAGTATTTGGAGACGGCGCATGATGTCCTTACCGTCGAGGTCGAATTGCTCGACGGCGAACGCGTTATCGCAAAAGCTTCGCAACCACTGCCTTCCCCTGGGTCCAACAATGAACTGGGCGCGCGCACCGTGCATCTTGCGGGCCTGAGCGGCATCCGATTGTGGGATCTGGAGAAACGCAACCTTTACTCCGTCCGTGTGCGCTTGCACCGCGGGAATCAAGTCCTGGATGAAGACTCCCGCCGTTTCGGTTTTCGCGAGGCCCAATTTACCGACCACGGCTTCGAGCTCAATGGCAAGGTCATCAAGCTGCGCGGGCTCGATCGGCATCAGACTTTTCCCTTCGCCGGACAGGCGATGCCCGGCCGTGTTCAGCGGCGCGACGCGCAGATTCTGCGTGGCCAGCTCAAGTGCAACATCGTCCGTACGTCTCATTATCCGCAGTCGCGCCATTTTCTTGACGCCTGCGACGAAGTCGGCCTTCTGGTGCTGGAAGAAATTCCCGGCTGGCAACACATTGGTGACGAGCCCTGGAAGCTGATCTCCATCGATAATGTTCGCCGCATGATCCGCCGCGATTGGAACCATCCATCGATCATTCTCTGGGGCGTGCGCATCAACGAGTCCCTCGACGACCACGATTTCTATACGCGCACCAACGCCACGGCGCATCAACTCGACCCCACCCGCCAGACGGGAGGCATCCGCTACTTCCAGGAATCTGAATTTCTGGAAGATGTGTTCACCATGAACGATTTCGGTTTTCCGCTGAAGCCACCCAATCACCCGCGCTATCTGAATACGGAATTCGTCGGCCATACCTATCCAACGAAAACCATCGACAACGTAGAGCGCCTCACCGAGCACACGCTGCGCCATGCCCGCATCCACGATCAGCTTGCATCCGATCCGCAGTATGCCGGTGGAATTGGCTGGTGTGCCTTCGATTACAACACCCATGGCGATTTCGGCTCGGGCGACCGAATTTGTTATCACGGGGTCACGGACATGTTCCGGGAGCCGAAACCAGCCGCCGGATTCTACAAATCGCAATGCGATCCGGCGGAAGAGGTTGTGCTGGAGCCCGCGTTTCATTGGGCACGCGGCGACGAATCCATAGGATTTTCGAAGGCGGTGATCTGTTCGAATTGCGACCACATCAAGATGTACATCAATGACGAGGTGGTCGAAGCCGATCCAGACCGGAAGCAATTCCCCCATCTTCGTTATGCTCCGTTCGTCATTCAGGTGACAGAGCGGTTCCACCACTGGGGCGACCTGCGTATCGAGGGGTATATCCAGGGGAAACTGGCGATCACCAAGAAGTTTTCGGGGAAGGGTATCGACGCGAAGTTCATGCTCCTGCCCGACGACACCGAGCTGATTGCGGATGGCGCCGATACCACTCGCCTGGTGCTGCGTGTTACCGACGAGTTCGGCGCGGTTCAGCCATTTGCGAACGACGCCGTCAAGTTTGAGCTGGAAGGCCCAGCCTCGATCATTGGCGACAATCCGTTTGCGCTGATCGGAGGCACCGGAGCGGTTTGGATTCGCGCTCAGGAAAAACCGGGAAAAGTTCGTATTACGGCCATCCACCCGCGGTTGGGAAAACAGCTGGCGGAAATCGCGGTTGTCGCCAGCGGTGGGGAGACTGTCTAGAAGCTATTGCCTAAACTCCAAGCCGTACAGAATGCGCGCCGGACCAGAAACTCAGGGATGAAGCGTGTAGTTCGAAGCAACCTCGCGAAACGCGGACAGCTGTTTCGCCCGGGCGTCTTCGTCCCAGCCCAGTTCTGAGGCCATCAAGTCGGCGACGGTGGGCGCCATTACGAGGGCCGCGCGCGCATTCAAGAACAGCGCGCGGGTGTGCCGGGCTAGCGCGTCTTCCACGGTGCGGGCCATTTCGTGTCGCGCCGCCCAGATTACCTCCGCTTTCACGTAGGGCAGTGCCGCATGCAGCGGTTCGGCGAGTCCGGCGTCCGCCTCGATGAGCTTGCGAATCTCGTACGCGTCCGAACCATAGACCGCCAGCGGGCCAAACTGTTCGGCCGCGCCGTGGAAGCCGTGGATATTCAGGTGTTGCGTCACGCATGGCTTTTCCGGCAATTGCCCGAGCGTGGCCGCCTGATCGACGCAATCCTCGGCCATGTGGCGATACGTCGTCCACTTTCCACCGCAGATAGTGACCAGAGCGGAGCGATCGATGTGGATAACGTGATCGCGTGACAATGCCGCGGTGCTCGCCACGCCGCTGGTGCGCACCAGTGGCCGGATGCCGGCGAACACGCTCAACACGTCGTCGCGCGTGGGCGCTTTCGTCAGGTATTGCCCGGCGGTCGCGAGGATGAATTCGATTTCCTGCTCCATGGCGACGGGCTCGAGCGTCGCGGCTGGGATGGGCGTGTCAGTGGTTCCGACCAGGGTGTGACCGTGCCAGGGAATTGCGAACAACACGCGGCCATCGCTGGTGTGCGGAACCATAATCGCGCTTTCACCCTGCAGGAAGCTCGCATCGAAGACCAGGTGAATGCCCTGGCTGGGAACGATCATCGGCGCGACGGAAGGCTCCGCCTGGAGCCGAAGCAAATCGCTGAAAGCGCCGGTGGCGTTGACCACAACCTTCGCGGAGGCGCGAAATTCGTTGCCGGTTTCGATATCGCGGGCGCTGACTCCGTCTACAAATCCCTGAGCGTCCTTGGTCAGTCCCGTGACTTCGACATAGTTCAGCAACGTGGCGCCCTGCTCGAAAGCGGTGGCCACCATGTGAATGAGCAGCCGGGCGTCGTCGAATTGTCCATCGTAATAAACTGCGCCGCCGCGCAGGCCTTCGGTCTTCAATGTAGGCAGATGTTCGAGCGTCTCTTCGCGGGAAAGAATGCCTGAAGCGCCAAACCCGTACTTGCCGGCCAGCAGTTGATACAACTTCAGGCCGAGACCGTAGAAAGGAGCTTCCCACCAGTCGTAGTTGGGCACGACGAAAGCAAGATCGTGCACCAGGTGAGGTGCGTTTTGCAGAAGCAGTCCGCGCTCCTTGAGCGCTTCCATGACCAGCCCAATATTGCCCTGCTCCAGGTAGCGCACGCCGCCGTGTGCCAGCTTGGTGCTGCGACTGGAGGTGCCTTTGCCGAAGTCGCTCTGCTCAAGCAGCAACACGTCGTAGCCGCGCGCCGCGGCATCGATGGCAACGCCAACGCCGGTGGCGCCACCGCCCACGACAATCATGTCCCATGCTTTGGGGTGCGCTTCGATGCGGCGCCACATGTCGGTTCGATTCATGGTTGTGTTCTTTGCAGCGATGACGCTTGCAGCGATGCCTCTGGAAGTGTGGCGCGCATCATTGCACACCCACCAGTTTGATGATTGCAGCGCCGATGCCGCCAGCCATCAACGGGCCAATGATCGGCACGAGCGCGTATCCCCAATCAGAATTCCCCTTGGCGCTGATGGGCAGGATAGCGTGAGCCACGCGCGGACCAAGGTCGCGGGCGGGGTTCATCGCGTATCCCGTCGGTCCGCCGAGACTCAGGCCGAGCGCCCACACCAAGACTCCCCACAACCACGGTCCGAATCCAGCCGGAAGTCCGGTGGTTGAGACCGCCTTGCTCCCGAAACTGAAACCGACCACGATCAAACACGTGGTGGCAATAATCTCGGTCAAAAGATTTGCCGGAAGGTTGCGGATGGCCGGTGTGGTACAAAAAATCGATAACTTTGCTTCCGGGTCGGGCGTTATTTTCCAGTGGGGCAGGTAAGTCATCCAGACGAGAGTCGCGCCGGCGAAAGCTCCCAGAATTTGCGCGCTCCAGAAAAGGCCGACGTTCGACCAGTTTCTCGATAGCAGGGCCACCGCCAATGTGATCGCCGGATTAATGTGGGCGCCCGGGCTGCCGAAAGCGATAGCCGTAAAGATGCCCGCAACGACGGCCAGACCCCATGCCGTTGCGATGACGATCCAGCCGGAGTTTTCGCCTTTCGATTTCTTCAGCAAAACATTGGCGACGACGCCGTCGCCGAGCAGGATCAAAACGAGCGTACCCATGAATTCGCCTAAGAACGGTCCATGCATCGTGTGCGGACCTCCCTGTTTCTTCTCTATCAAATGCCGACTGCAAGAATATGCCAGTGCGTTTACGACGCCCAGCCCTGAAGGGGCGTCTGATTTTGCAACTTACGGTATCGCTATAGCGATACCCTGATACGAAACTGATCGGCGGGAGACGCGGCGAGCCGCGTTTCTAGGGTGATTCCACCCAGTCGAACGAGCGCGTCACCGCCTTCTTCCAGAAGTGATAAAGCTGATCGCGAGATTCGTTATCCATCTCCGGTTCCCACTTTCGATCGACCGACCAGTTGGCAACCAGATCGTCGGTATCCTTAAAGAAGCCGACTGCCAGTCCGGCCGCATAGGCAGCGCCCAGCGCGGTCGTCTCCTTCACCATCGGACGAACCACCGGCTTCGCCAGAATGTCGGACTGGAATTGCATCAGCAGATCGTTCATCACCATGCCGCCGTCGGTGCGCAGGACATCGAGCGTAATGCCCGAGTCCTTGGCCATGGCATCGACCACCTCGCGGACCTGGAACGCGGTCGCTTCCAGCACGGCGCGGGCGATGTGGCCTTTGTTTACGAAGCGGGTCAGGCCGGCAATCACGCCGCGGGCGTCGTCTTTCCAATACGGCGCATACAAACCGGAGAAAGCGGGAACGAAGTAGACACCACCGTTGTCATTTACGCTGCGGGCGAGCGCCTCAATGTCTGAACTCTTTTCAATGAGCCCGAGATTATCGCGGAGCCACTGCACGAGGGCGCCGGTAATTGCGATGCTCCCTTCCAGCGCATAGCATGCCGGCTTCGCGCCGAACTTATAGGCCAGCGTGGTCAGCAGGCCGAAGTTCGAGAGGACTGCCTTTTCCCCAGTGTTCATCAGCATGAAGCAGCCGGTGCCGTAGGTGTTCTTCGCTTCGCCTGGCTTGAAACAGGCCTGGCCGACCAAAGCGGCTTGCTGATCGCCGAGATCGCCGGCAATTGCGACTCCCGCAACGGCCGGCAACTGCGCGGCGCCATACACCTCGCTGCTCGAAACAATCTTCGGCAGCATCTCAATCGGGATGCCGAAGTCTTTCAATATGTCGCGATCCCACTGCAGCGTATTGAGATTCATCAGTTGTGTGCGGCTGGCATTGGTCACGTCGGTCAGGTGGACGCCACCATGCGTCCCGCCGGTAAGCTGCCAGATTAGAAAAGTATCGATATTGCCAAACAGCAGGTCGCCGGCTTCGGCTTGCGCGCGAGCGCCCGCAACATTTTCGAGAATCCAGCGAATCTTGAGGCCGCTGAAATAAGTAGCGAGCGGAAGGCCGGTCCTGGCGCGGTAGCGATCCTGTCCGCCACGCGCAGCGAACTCGGCGACCGCCGCAGCCACGCGCGTGTCCTGCCAGACGATCGCGTTGTAAACGGGCTTTCCACTTTTCTTGTGCCAGACCACAGTGGTCTCGCGCTGGTTGGTGATCCCGATCGCGGCCAAATCTTCCGGGCGCAGCCCGCGAGCGTCCATCGCTTCCTGGATAACGCCATCCGTGCGCCGCCAAATTTCTTCGGGATCGTGCTCGACCCATCCCGGTTTGGGATAGATCTGCTCGTGCTCTCTTTGAGCTGTGCTCACGATGCGTCCGGATCGATCGAACACGATGAAACGCGAGCTTGTCGTTCCCTGATCAATAGCGCCAATGTAGCTTGCCATCGTTCGCTTCCTCTCTCGTCAGCGCACAAGCAAGACTCTTACAAGTACCCGCAATGGTAAATTAAAATCCAAGGCCCCAGGGTATACAATCGCCGTGACTTTGGCGTCCAGACAGAGCTTCCGGCTCGAGGACGCACCGCGTGTGTTGATTCAGATTCATGAAAGCGGAGGTCGTATGCAAAGGCCGATTCCACTGTTCGTCTGCCTCGTCTTGCTCTGTTCACGCGGCCTGCTCTGTCAGGAAAAGACGCACGCGCCCGTCCCCATACCGCCAGTCGACGCAACGTCATTGGCCGTGACTCCGCCGATGGGGTGGAATAGCTGGGATGGTTACGGAACGACGATTAACGAGGCCCAGGTAAGAGCAAATGCACAGTGGATGGCCGAGCATCTGAAAGCTTTCGGCTGGCAGTACGTGGTCGTCGACATGGAGTGGTTTGTAGCGAACCCCACGGCGGAGGGCAACTCGAGAACCTTCGAGTACAGCCTCGACAAGTATGGCCGTTACATGCCAGCGGTGAACCGGTTTCCATCCGCCGCCAACGATGCCGGGTTCAAACCTTTAGCGGACTATGTTCATTCGCTCGGCCTTCGATTCGGAATCCACATTCTGCGCGGCATTCCCAAACAAGCGGTAGTCAACAAGATCCCGATCGCCGATTCGTCCTTCACGGCCGCGGACGGCGCGGATTCCTCCGACACCTGTCCCTGGAACTTCGATAATTTTGGCACGAACCCGGCCCAACCCGCAGCCCAAGCCTATTACGACTCCATTGCCAGGATGTATGCGGCGTGGGGAGTCGATCTGATCAAAGTGGATTGCATCAGCGGCCATCCTTACAAAAGCGATGACATTCGCATGATCAGACAAGCCCTGGACAAAGCCGGGAGGCCGGTCGTGCTTAGCCTTTCCCCTGGGCCAGCGCCGTTGGAAAAGCTGGACGAGATGCGGGAGTATGCGCAAATGTGGAGGATTTCCGATGATATTTGGGATATCTGGCATAATGATGGCCCTTATCCCAAGGGACTCGGCGATCAGTTTGAAAACGCTGCGAAGTGGGCCGGGAAGGCCCAACCGGGACATTGGCCCGACGCGGACATGCTTCCACTAGGGCGTCTGGGGCCGGCTGCCGGCTGGGGTGAGCCGCGAGATACGAGACTCACGCGCCACGAACAGCGAATGTTGATGACGCTCTGGGTGATCTTTCCCTCTCCTCTTATGGTCGGCGGCGAACTGCCCTCTGCAGACGCGTGGACGTTATCTTTGCTCACGAATCCCGAGGTCATCGCCGTGGACCAGCACTCGACCGGGAACCATCCGGTGATCAATACCGGCAAGACAGTGGTTTGGCTGGCGCAGCCTGGATCGGGGGATGGTCAGCGCGATGATCAGAACGATGATCGCTACGTAGCTGTGTTCAATATTGGTGAATCCGGCGCGGCCCTGCGATACGAATGGAAGGATCTGGGGCTGGCGGGAAAGATATATAAAGTGCGCGATCTTTGGTCGCGCCAGGATCTGGATTCCGCCTCTTCCCTGTCGGTGACACTGCCGCCCCATGGGAGCGTCCTGTATCGCCTGTCACCGGTGAGTGCGACCCATCCATAAACAGGCCTTTGGTCTTGAATTCTGAAGCCGCCGAGTCCGCCTCGATCGACTCTAGGAAGACGTCCGCCGTGGAGAACCAAGGTAATAGTTACTAACAATCCAGGTGCAAACAGTCATCAAAAACAAAAACTCGACTATTAGTTGATCAGTAAGTGTCGCGGAATCTATCGGTAACAGCTAGACAGCGTCGGTCTCTGGCGATGCCCCAAACCACCCTCTGCCAGCCCGTTCTGGCTTAATAGCCGATAGCAAGTAACTTTCCAGGGCCAAACAGTTACTCTTACCAACAGGCCACTTGCCCCCCACGAAATGGGCCATGTACTCTCGTGTGTCTCTGAATTAGTCTCATCTTACCGAATCAACTAAGTAGCGGAGATCAAATGAGATTCCTCCTCTCGATCCTTTTACTGAGCGTTGCCATGCAGGCACAGAGTTTCACGGCGGGCAGCAGTTCCTCGCTCCCGGATGCGCCCAGCGAGCGTTCTTTCTGGACGGTCGAGAACAAGATGAACTTCAGCATCCTGGCCGGAATGGTCGCCGCCGATGCCATTACTACGCAAAGGGGTCTGAACCAGGGGCTCCGCGAAGTCAATCCCATCATGCGCCCCTTCGTGACGCGGGGCGCGGCCGGAGAAGCTGCTGGCTCGGCTTTAGGCTTTGGCGCGGGAGTTGGAGTCGTGTACCTGCTGCACCGGACCCACCACTACAAAGCGGAACGCATCACGATGAGAATGTTCGTTGCCGGAGAAGCTGGCATCGTCGCCAACAACATCATTGCGATTCGCTAGGAACATTCGCTAAGAAAAAGCGCAAGGAGCATCGCGCCCCGGACGCCCGGTCCGGGTTGTGAATCCCCGATTTCGTGGGGCGAACCCGCGGCCACGTTATAATTCCATTCTGGAAGACGATCGTACATTGATCGCTGAACTACCTTAGAATCCGCGGCCCGCTTCCGCGAATCTTTGTAGCGAAGGAGTCTGCATGGCTATTCAGAAGACGGACAAAATCTGGCACAACGGCAAGTTCATCGACTGGGACGACGCCACGCTGCACGTGATGTCTCACGTTGTGCACTACGGTTCTTCGGTGTTTGAAGGCATTCGTTGCTACGCGCTGCCCAGCGGCCCGGCGATTTTCCGCGCGGCCGAACACATGCAGCGCCTCATCGACTCCGCCCGCATTTATCGCATCGACGTCCCCTTCACGCGCGACGAGATCGTGCGCGCCATGGTCGAACTGGTGACACAGAACGGCGTGTGGCCGTGCTATATACGTCCCATCGTTCTCCGGGGATACGGTGAGGCGGGGGTCAATCCCTTCAACTGCCCCACCGAAGTCTATATCGCAAATTATGCGTGGGGAAAATATCTGGGGACGGACGCGAATGAGGGAGTGGACGTTTGCATTTCTTCGTGGACGCGGATCGCGCCCAACACTCTGCCCGCTATGGCCAAAGCGGGAGCGAACTACATGAATTCGCAGCTCATCAAGATGGAAGCCATCGTCAACGGCTACTCCGAAGGCATCGCGCTGGACGTAAACGGCTACGTCAGCGAAGGCTCGGGCGAGAATCTGTTCGTCGTTCGCAACGGCGTATTGCACACGGCGCCGCTGGGAAACTCCGTGCTTCCGGGAATCACGCGCGATTCGGTGTTGCAGATCGCGCGCGACCTCGGCATCAAGATCGTGGAGCAGCAGATTCCGCGCGAGTCCTTGTACATCGCGGATGAAGTTTTCTTTACCGGCACCGCCGCCGAGATCACGCCCATTCGCTCGGTCGACAAAATCGCCGTGGGCAAGGGCAAGATCGGCCCCATGACCAAATCTCTGCAGGCGGAGTTCTACGCCATTGTTCGCGGCGAGAAGGCGGACCGCTATGAATGGCTGACTGCAGTTCCGGTGGGAGCGAAGCAGCCGGTCGGGGTTTAGCAAGCCATTGAGAAAGTCGATATTTGCTGCCGATAAAAGGGCGCTTGATTTCGCGATCTGTTCGGCATCGCTGGAGGGATGCCTTGCTCCGAAGCCAGTGCCCTGTCAGCGGCGTGTTCGCCGGTAGGCTTCGATCTCTTCCTTCACCATCTTCAGAGCGCCTTTGCCCCACAGATTAGCGGGCTCGATGTCGTCGTTGGTGTTGGCGTCGAATCCTTCGTCGGGCGGGACGAACTCGTTGAATTGGTGAATCAGCAGGAAGATTGGATCGAGCTGCTTGGCATAGGTCATGAAGGAATCGAATGTGACGTAGCCGCCGTCGCTTCCGAAACGGAGAGAGTCGTCGGGACAATACGGCGGAGCGTTTGGATTGGGGCAACCCCATCCATCCTGCCCGGCGGTCGAGATGGACGCGGTAAAGTTCTCGACTCGGGAACCGGCTTGGTTGTAGGAAGGGTAGTAAGGGCACAACGGTTCGGTGCAGGAAGTATTGAGCCGGTCGACCCAACTCCAGAATCCATAGGCAGGACTAATTTCCACCGGCCCGTCGGGCGTGCCCTGGGTTACCCACAGATCGGGCTGGCTGTCGAGGTATCCCGCCATCAGCCTGAAAGTATATTTCTCGCTAATCTCGGGATGGCGTTGCAAGAACTGCTCGATTCGAAACCAGAGAGGATGGTCGGCAGGGCTTGGATCCTGCGCTGCGCCCACAAAAATCAGCATGAGGGGCTTGCCGTCGTAAATCACGTTCAGATCGGGATAGCGCCGCAAACGCGCGCCAAAGTATTCCACTTCTTTTTCGAACGCTGTTTTCCCGTCTTGATCCTTGTACAAAACATTGTTGTCGATGCCGCCAAGCAGGGGAATCAGCTTCAGCCGGGTTCCGAGCGCCGTCCATGCGGGATATAGATTTCCAGTGTTGTTGCGGATGTTCCGGTTGTAAGAGCGGAAGGATGGCGAGCAGTTGCGGACATATTTTTTGACGAACCACTCGCTATTGAAGATACAGCTCACGTTATTCGTTATTTCGCTGATGGCCGCGTCAACTCCCATGTATTCCAGCCAGGCAACGTGCTGTTGGATGATGGCCGGATCGGCGCTGTCATAGCCTCCTCCGAGTGCCTGCATGTCCGCCGACTGCAGCAGCGGCATGGCCGACAAGCCTTGGAAGGTTACAGCATGGGGACCCCACCACGCCTCGTACTCCATGACGACGATGCGGCTGCTGCTGTCCACAAACAAAGGATGAGCGGACGAGGCGGACGCAGCTGAGCTCGCGAGGAGAAGGGCCAAGGTTAGCGAAAGACGATTCACCACCACAGTATGGCGCTGCATACGCGGTAATGAAACCCTTGTCTCACGGGGAAGTTTCGGCGCTGATCGGGAGAATGCCCTGCCTCGGTCAAATATGATAAATCCAGCGCTTGCCCTTCCTGTTGCCTTGAACTATAGTGAAGCGCGCCTGATCGCAGGCGACCCTTTTTTTCGTTAATCCCCAGCCTTGAAGGAGAAATGTTATGTCTGCACCCACGCCCGATTTTGTCCTGGGCTACCGCGCCATGATGCTTGATGGCCTGGCCCGTGAAGTTGAAATTACCAAGAAAGTTCTAGCGGCCGTCCCGGAGGGAAAGAGAGACTACCGGCCGGATCCGCACGCGCGCACGGCCTGGGAACTGGCCTGGCACATTGCCAACACCGACGTCCAGTTTATGGACGGGATCGCGGACCTGAAGTTCACCATGGCGAATCCGGCGGAGGCCGACAAGCCCAAGACGGTGGCCGAGCTGGTGGATTGGTATGACAAGAACATGAAGCGCGGGGCGGATGGGATTCGCGCTCTTTCGGCGGAACAGTTGGCGACATCGGTTAATTTTATGGGCGCCTTCGATTTACCGGCGGCGTTCTATCTGGCGTTCCTGAACAATCACAGTATTCATCATCGGGGCGAGTTGGCGACGTATCTGCGTCCGATGGGGTCGAAGGTGCCTTCGATTTATGGAGGAAGTTACGACGAGCCGTTTCAGGCGGCGGCGTAAAGGGAAGCTGGCCTTCGCGAACGGGATAGCTTCGAGAATGCCTTGCGGAGGCGGACAGAGCTGTTAACGTGTAGGAGCCCTTCGGCTTCGCAGCCCACCTCGCGAGCGAGGCGGGCTGCTCCATTTATGGCGACAAATCTGGAAGTGGGTCGGAAGGTCGTGGCCCATCTCCAGGACTTGCAGCCAATGGCCCGCGGTTCACAGCCAATCGTCTCGTTACTTCCGTCATCTCGTCGGCTTTGCCGGTTCGGGTCATGATAGGGACTGTAGCTGGAGTCCTGCCTGCATGAATATCGACGACCTGCTCCGTATCGCTATGGAGCGCCGCGCTTCCGACTTGCATCTGAAGGTGGGGAACTATCCTCACCTCCGCATTGATGGCGATCTGGTGCCCTTGACCGACCAGGCGCGTGTGTCTGCCGAAGACATGCTGAACATGGCTTTCAGCATGATGTCGGCCCGGCAAAAGCAAAAATTCAAAGAGACCACGGAAATCGACATGGCCTATGGCGTCGCGGGCCTGGGGCGCTTCCGTGTGAACGTGTTTCAGCAACGCGGCAATGTGGGGCTGGTGCTGCGCGTCATTCCGACGAAGATCCGGGCGCTGGACGAGCTGTTTCTGCCAAAAGTGGTGGAGCAAATCTGCGACATGCCGCGCGGTCTGGTGCTGGTGACGGGAGTGACGGGCTCGGGCAAATCGACGACGCTGGCGGCCATGGTGGACCGCATCAACTCCACTCGCGCCGAGCACATTATCACCATCGAAGACCCCATCGAATTTCTGCATCGCGACAAAAAGGGATACGTGAACCAGCGCGAGGTGGAGGTTGATACGCCATCGTTCTCGGCGGCACTGCGCGCTTCTCTGCGCCAGGACCCGGACGTGATTCTGGTGGGCGAAATGCGCGATCTGGAAACGATCGGAACAGCACTGCACGCGGCTGAAACCGGCCACATGGTTTTCTCCACGCTGCACACGCTGGATGCGGTGGAAAGCGTCAACCGGATCATCGCGATTTTTCCACCGCCGGAACAGAAACAAATACGGCTACAGTTGGCGGCCGTGTTGCGCGCCATCGTCAGCCAGCGCCTGGTGCGTCGGTCGGATACCGAGGGCCGAGTGCCGGCGGTGGAAGTGATGGTGACGACGGCCTACATACGGGAATGCATTCTGGTGCCGGAAAAGACGCGCGCGATCCGCGAAGCGATTTCCGCGGGCACGTCGCAGTACGGCATGCAGACCTTCGACCAGTCGCTCTGGGACTTATTCCAGGCGGGGCTGGTGAACTACGAGACTGCCCTGGAGAGTGCGTCGAATGCGGATGAATTCAAGTTGCGGATGCAGGGGATTGCGTCCACGGCGGACATCTCGCGGCAGTCGATGCAGTCGGCGGGGTTTGGACGCTGAAGATTGCGGATTGAGATTGGGTTGTCCTGCTGAACGCTGTTGCTTCTGAAATTTGTTCTTCCTGAGCCTTGGGCGCGCTTCGGCGCGCCCTTTTTTCGTGCGGTGGATTTCCCGTAGACAAGGGCCTTGTCCCGTCTCTACAGGCTAGAGCGGCTTCGACATTCGGACGAGGTGGACGGGGATCCTGGCGATTTGATCTGGCGGAAAGGGTAAGGCGCCGTTTTCAACATAGCCAAATCGCTGGTAGTAGGCGGGCAGTTCCTGGCGCACATTCACGAAGGTGAGGTCCATGAATCGGCATCCGGCGGAGCGGCAGTGCTGTTCGGCGGCATCAATCAGGCGAGTCCCGATTCCGGAGCGCTGACGTTGCGGATCGACTGCCAGTAGCCCGAAGTAGCCTCGTTCGCCGCGAATCTCGGCGTAGACGCAACCCCGCAGCACTCCATCTTCGAACAGCATGAGGAACGTTCCTTTCTGAAGAAGGGCGCCAACTTTCTCCGGGTCAGTGCGATCGGCGTCAATGAAGAAACGCTCGGAACGAAAAGCTGCATTCACCAGGCACGCGATAGCGGGCGCGTCGGCGGGTTCGGCGATACGCATCTGCGGAGAAGATGGCAACGGGTGGATTTTACTTCAGAGGCAGGGGCTTTGGCATGGGCTGGGGCGTGACGCGGGCCGAGCTGCGCCCGGCTTGGACCCTTCGGCTTCCCCCTCGGCTTCGCTCGGGGCTTCGGCGAGAACAGGGCAGGCTCGCGAGGGCGCCCGTCCCCACACTAACCCCTTCCCCACAGGAGCTTAGTTGGGTTTGCGGAACTTACTGTCGGCTAGGTAGCGGAGCATGATGGCGTCAGTGGCGTTTTGGAATTGCTGCTCGAGTTCGGGGACTGGCGTGGGGGCGTCATGGCGCAGGGTCTCGCGGAATTTCTCACCCATTTCGGAATCGCTGGTGACGACCTGCATGTAGAACCAGAGGAAATGGCGCATCTGGTCGAGGGCGGACTTGAGGGACTGGATGGATTCCATTTCGGGGGGGTCGGCGAGGGCTTCCATGAGCTCGGGGTCGTTGGGGGCTTGCATGGCAGCGCAGTTGAGTTCGCGCTGGATCGCGCGCAGGTCGTCAGTAACGCGCAAAATGCGGAGATGAATATCTTCCATGCTTTCCCGGTGCTCGCGATCCATATGGCCCTTTCCGTCCTGACCAAGCGTTGCCGATTAGTGCGTCCTAACCAAGATCGCATCCCGGAGCGTTGGGGGGGAAGGTTCCCCGTGTGCATGAGCTTCGGTAATTGAAGTTACTTTCGAATCGAAAGCCGGGAGGGGCGGGCGATTTCAAGCGCTTTTGCGGGCTGCGTCGTGAGACAAGTTCAGTCCGGCGGAACGGATTTCGGGGACACCGACGATGCGCGTGCCCTGGACCGGCGATTCCACGGCCTGGACGAGCGCCAGGATCAGTTGGTCGAGAGTAACCAAGCCGAGGCGCAGGGCGGCGGGTCGCGTGAACGGGAGCCACTCGCACACCTTGTAGAAGGGCAGCAGGACGTAGGGCCAGCGGTGGCCTGGTCCGAGGACGTACCAGGGGCGGAGGATGGTGGAATTGAGATGGCGTCGCTGGATCATTTGTTCGCATTCGACGCGGACGGCAACGTAGTCCTTCATAAGGGGAGCGGGGTGGGCGACGCTGAGATAGATGAAGTGATGGACGCCGAGTTCAGTGCAAGCGTCGATGGCCTCGCGGGCGGATACCAGGTCAACGGCGCGAAACGCGGCGGCTTTCGCTGGCGAGGGATGAGGGACGCCGACCAAATGGATGAAGGTGTCGGCGGGACGAATGAGTTGGCGGTAGCTGTTGGCGTCGAGCGCGTTGCCGGAGACGACTTCGCATTCGGCGGGCAGCTTGGCTTTTGAGCCGGGGCGGACCAGCGCCCGAACCCGATGGTCGCGCTCGATAAGAACGGGAATGAGACTGCTGCCGATGTAGCCGGTTCCTCCCGTGATGAAGACGCGCCGGGAGTTGGACGACTTGGGCAGGGATTTGACTTTCAGCAAGAGCCGGATGTCGGAGATGGATGCAGCCACAGCGTTCGTACGCTCCTGGGGGCCGTTTCGGATTGTCACAGGCATAGCGATGGATCCAGCCTGTGAAGAAGTTTAATCCAAGGGAGGGGTTGGGTGTGATACAAACGGTTTCGCAATGACATCACCGCAAACTGGCCTGGTGCGGGCGATTGGGCGTTGGAGCCTGGCCGCACTGGCGGTGAACTCGATTATCGGGAGTGGCATTTTTGGGTTGCCGGCCACCGTGGCTGGGCTGCTCGGCAAACGCAGCGTGGTGGCCGTGTTGATTGCGGGAGTTGCCATGGGCGTGATTATGGCGTGCTTCGCCGAGGTGGCCTCGCAGTTTTCCGAGGCGGGCGGACCTTACCTGTACGCCCGCAGGGCGTTTGGCCGGCTGACGGGGATTCTGGTCGGCTGGATGCTGTACCTGGCGCAGACGGCGGCTCCGGCGGCGAATGCGAATTTGTTTGTTATTTATCTGGCGGAATTCTGGCCGGCGGCGAAAGAACCGTGGCCGCGCTTTGCCGTTCTGACGTTGCTGGTGGGCCTGCTGGCGGCGATCAATGCTCGGGGCGCGCGGCAAGGCACGGCGGTGAGCAACGTGTTTACGGTGGCGAAAATTCTGCCACTGCTGATGGTGGTATCGGCGGGAGCCGCGGTTACGATCATCCATCCGGCGCCATGGGGCGCGACAGGGCCGATGCCGGTGGGCGCGTGGATGAAGGCGATGGTGCTGCTGATCTTCGCCTATGGCGGATTTGAATCGGCACTCGCGCCCATGAGCGAGGCGAAGAATCCGGCGCGGGACGCCGGGTTTGCGCTGTTGGTGGCACTTGTCGCTTGCACCGTGATTTATGCGTTGGTGCAATGGGTGGTAGTGGGAGTGCTCGGGCCGGGGGCGACGACGGATCGTCCGCTGGCAGAAGTGGCGCGTATCACGATGGGCAATCGGGGCGCGGCGCTGGTGGCAATCGGGGCGCTGGTTTCGGTGTATGGCTATCTGAGTGCCAAACTGCTGGGAATGCCGCGCGTCACTTTTGCGCTAGCTAAAGGCGGTGATCTGCCTGAAGTGTTTGCCGCGGTCAGCCCCAGATTCCACACGCCCTGGTTTTCGATTCTGTTCTATGCGACGGCAGTGTGGGGGCTGGCGATGGTTGGGAGTTTTGCCTGGAACGTGACGCTGTCGGTGGTCGCGCGGCTCTTTTATTATGCGGTGGTGTGCGCGGCGGTGATTGCTCTGCGGCGAAAGCAGCCGCTGGCCGCCGGTTTCCGGCTGCCTGGAGGGCCGGTGCTGGCCGTGCTGGGGGTCGCCATCGCCGTAGCACTGGCGACGCAGGTGGATTTGAGTAAGTCGGTGATCCTGGCGGCGACGGTGGGGGCGGCTTTTCTGAACTGGCTGTGGGCGCGGAGGACGCGAGTTTCGGAGTAAGCCGGTCGTAAGTTCGCGCAGGTTTTTGCTAAGTGGAGGGATCTTGAAAAAGTTTCATCTGACTTGTTTGATATTTGTTACTTGTGTTCCCTGTCTGGCGCAGCGCGAACCGGTGCTCAAACAGATTGATTTACCGCATCCCTACTACTTCAGGGAAATGTACCTGCCACAGCTGACGACAGGGCCGAGCGCGGCGGCCTGGTCCCCGGACTCATACAGTCTCATTTATTCGATGGCGGGCTCGTTGTGGCGGCAGGAACTGCGCAGTGCAAAGGCAGAGCAGCTCACCAGTGGACCGGGCTACGACTATCAGCCGGATTGGTCGAGAAATGATGATGGGCGGTGGGTGGTGTTCGCGCGCTACGATCACGACGCTGTCGAGTTGTGGTCGCTGGATTTGCGGGACGGCCAGACACGGAAGATGACGTCCGGAGGCGCGGTGAATGTGGAACCGCGATTTTCGCCGGACGGGAAGCGATTGGCGTTTGTATCGACGTCTTATGAGGGGCACTTCCATATCTTTGTGGGCCGATTTGATGACGGGTTGCTCCGCGACGTGGTGCAGCTTACTCCGGAGAATGTCAGTTCGCTGCCCCGTTATTACTACAGCAAGGTGGATCACGAGATTAGTCCGGTATGGACGCAGGACGGATCGGAAATACTGTTTGTCTCAAATCGGGGGCACATTCACGGTACCGGCGGATTTTGGAAGATCAAGGCGGAGCCGGGGGCCGAGGCGCGTGAGATCCATTATGAGGAGACGAACTGGAAGGCTCGCCCGGACTTATCGCCGGATGGGAAGCGCATGGTGTATGCGTCGTATCTGGGGCAGGCGTGGCATCAACTGTGGGTCATGCCGGCGGCGGGTGGAGATGCGTTTCCGATTTCTTATGGCGCGTTCGACAATGTAAATCCGCGGTGGTCGCCGGATGGGTCGAAGATTGCGTTTATCTCCAATCGAAATGGAAATACTTCGCTTTGGGTACAGACGATTCCGGGCGGAGAGCAGACGGAGGTGGCGGCGCGCGAGCGGAAATACAAACAACCCATGGCCCGCTTCATTCTAAAAGTGATGGACAGAGCCAACAAGCCTATTGCCGCGCGAGTTTTCGTGACGGGATCGGATGGGCGGGCTTACGCGCCCGATGACGCCTGGATATACGCCGATGACAGTTTCGATCGAGCGGAGCGGCCGTTTGAAGCGCACTACTTCGACACCGCGGGCGTATCCCAGATGATGGTCCCAGTCGGAGGAAGTATTGAAGTGGGTATCATGCACGGGTTTGAGTATTCCTTCAAGCATACGAAGGTTCAGATCAAGTCCAATAGCGTCTCATCGCTGTTTGTCGGCATGCACCGAATCGAGAACGGGGAAGCGGGCAAAACACAGTGGGTCAGCGGCGATGTTCACACTCACATGAACTACGCGGGGACATATCGGAATACGCCGGCGCATCTAGTGGAGCAGGCGGCGGCTGAGAATCTAGCGATCGTGGAAGATCTGGTAGTGAACAAAGAGCAGCGCATTCCTGACATGGCTTATTTCTCGCCGCAACTCGACTCGGCTTCGACTGCGGATCACTTGCTGCTGCACGGGCAAGAGTTTCACACGAGTTACTGGGGACATCTGGGGTTGTTGAATCTGACTCGTAACTTCATTCTCCCGGGATATGCGGCGTATCCCAACACAGCGGCAGCCAGCCTTTATCCGGCGAACGCGAACGTTGCCGACATGGCGCATGAACAGGGTGCGCTGGTGGGATACGTGCATCCGTTTGACAGCTTCCCCGATCCGGCGAAGGACGCTTCTCTTACTGCCGAGTTACCTGCGGATGTTGCGCTCGGAAAGGTGGATTACATCGAAGTGCTTGGTTTTTCCGATCATAAGTCGACGGCTGAGGTTTGGTACAAGCTGCTGAATTGCGGCTTTCGCTTGCCCACGGCCGCGGGCACGGATTTCATGGGGAACTACGCGTCGTTGCGCGGGCCGGTGGGGTTGAATCGGGTGTATGCGGAGGTGGAGCGGGGCCCGCTGAAGATTGAGCCTTGGCTGGCGGCGATCAAGGCGGGACGGACGTTTGCGACGAATGGGCCGCTGCTGCGGTTCTCGCTGGGAGGGCAGGGGATTGGCGGGAAGGTGCGTCTGGATAAGAAACAGGAGGTGCGCTTTTCGGCCGAGCTATTCTCGATGGTTCCGGTGGATCATCTGCAAATCGTCTGCAACGGGAAGGTGGTGCGGGAACTTGCAATGGAAAGCGACCGCAGTTCGGCGCATGTTGACGGTTCGATTCCGATTGAAGCTAGCGGATGGTGCGTACTGCGCGCTTTCAGTGACAAGGCGGAGTATCCGATTCTTGACTTGTATCCCTATGCGACGACGAGTCCGGTGTATGTAAGCGTGGCGGGTGCGCCGGTGCGCAGTGCGGCGGACGCGGCTTATTTTGTGGCGTGGGTTGACCGGCTGATCGCGGCGGCGCGAAGTGATACTTCCTGGAATACCGATGCTGAGAAGGAGTCGGTGCTGTCGATGCTGGAAGAGGCAAGAACGAAGTACGCCAGGATCGCGGAGTAGGGCTTCATCTCGCAAACCTGCGCGGACCCGTGACAGTTTCGTTCCGATTCCGTCGCGGGCAGACCTACCATCGTTTTCCCAAGAAAGCGCTGCGGGAGCACAGTGGTTTTACCTTGCGTCCTTTCGTTCCTTCCACCGTTGGGAACAACACTGCTAAGGTCGTATGGTGGCCGTCGAGATCGGTGCCGGTGTTCTGCTAGCGTCCCAAAACAAACGCCGCGCTGCCCGCTATAAACTCGACGTCCCGATCCGGGTGATCCTTCAAAAACTGACCACAACACTGATAAGGGATGGACGTGGCACAGAGCTCAGTGAATATGGAATGTGCATAATGGTGGGTGTGGAATTGGGAGTTGGAGAAGAAGTCGAGATTGAGTTTACTTTTCCGTATTCGGGCGAACCAATTCGAGTTTCGAGTGTAGTGCACAACCGCGTGGGCTATCGTTACGGATGCGAGTTCATCCCCGAGGGGCAGGGAGAAGAGCAGGTTGCTGTGCGTTTGCGCCAAGTCTTACAAACCTTCGCCGGGGAGAGGTTTCCCTGAGGTTACGAAAGCCATACTGACCTCCTGCAGGCGCACCCATCTGCTGTGAGCCGGCACCTTACTGGCGTAACCCGCGATTTCCCAGCTCTTTCGAATGGCCGTTTATGAGGTGGTTTGATAGCCTCGACCCTCGCTTGTGCAGGGGGCTGCGGAAAGGCGTAGAGACCTCGGGCCAGGGAGTCGCTTTTGGCGAGGCTGGCGTGCGACACTAGAACTCGGTCTGATCAATGATTGGCTTATATCGGGCTCCTCAGCGACTTAAGCCCGTGTTCTTCGTGGCTCTGAGCGGCACGTCTGAAGTCGTGCGCTTCCCGAAAGCCTATCCTGGAGTATCTATGAGACCTGCGCTGTTGTAAGACCTCATTTTATGGGGCGGGCGCTTGGGCGCTTTCAGGAACCAAACTTCATGCGCATTATTATCGCGGGCGGCGGCACGGGCGGACACGTGATTCCGGCGCTGGCCATTGCCCAGCAGCTTAAGAAGCAGTTTGGCGCCGAGGTGCTTTTTATCGGCACGGCTCGCGGAATTGAAACGCGGTTGGTGCCGCAGGCGGGGTTCTCGCTGGAGTTGATTCAGGTCGGCGCGCTGAAAAATGTCAGCCTGATGACGCGCTTCAAGACGATGTTTGATTTGCCGCGGGCGATTGCGGCTTCTTCGCGGATGCTATCGGCGTTCGATCCTGAAGTTGTGATTGGAGTGGGCGGCTACGCCTCGGGACCGGCTATGGTGGCTGCGATTCGGCGGCGTCTTCCGACACTGGCTTTTGAACCGAACGTTGTGCCGGGGTTTGCCAATCGCATGATTGCGCGCTGGGTTTCCGCGGCGGCGGTGCACTTTGAAGAAACTTGCCGGTATTTTCCCCACTGCAAGGTGACGGGCGTTCCGGTGCGGGCCCCGTTTTTTTCTGTTCTTCCTAAGACTGGGGGCGTGCCCACGCTGCTGGTTTTTGGAGGTAGTCAGGGGGCGCGCGCCATCAATCAGGCGATGATCGAGTCATTGGCGGGTTTGCGGTCGAAGGTTCCCGGGATCCACATCATTCACCAGACGGGGCAACGCGATTACGACCATGTGCTGGCGGCTTATCAGCGGTCGGGTGTCTCGGGTGAAGTTCACAAGTTCATCGACGATATGCCGGGCACGTTCGGGCGCTCCGATTTGCTGGTCTGCCGTTCGGGCGCCAGCACAGTTGGGGAGATTACTGCGGCGGGCAAGCCGGCTATTTTTGTGCCTTTCCCGGCCGCTGCCGACGACCATCAGAACGTGAATGCGCGGGCTTTGGAGCGAGTGGGCGCCGCGGTGGTGGTCGAAGAGAGTAATCTGGGCGCGGCCTACCTGGTCGACACGATTGCGGCGTTGATCGGGGATTCGGTGCGGCTGCAGAGCATGTCAGCGGCGGCGAAATCGCTGGCGCATCCCAAGGCGGTCGAAGAAATCGCGGAGATGGTGAGACAGCTTGCCGACGGCGAGCAGAACCTTTAACCGCAGAGGGCGCTGAGTGCGCGGAGAAACTATGGGAAATGCTGGTTAGGTATTTCCGCTGCGCTCTCTGCAATCTCTGCGGTTAAATGGTCTATGATCGGCATTGATGCGGGGCTTTGGTTTTCATGTTCGCCAAGATTCAGCGCATACATTTCGTGGGGATCGGCGGCATCGGCATGAGCGGGATTGCCGAGGTGTTGCTGAATCTTGGTTACCGGATTTCGGGTTCCGACTTGAAGAATTCAGCGGTCACCCAGCGGCTTGCCGCTTTGGGCGCGTCCATTTTCGAGGGCCACGCTGCCGCCAACATCGCGGGTGCGGACGTTGTCGTCACCAGTTCCGCGATCGCAGTCGACAATTCCGAGGTTCACGAAGCTCGGCGGCTACATATACCGGTGATTCAGCGCGCGGAGATGCTGGCCGAGCTGATGCGGCTGAAGTACGGCATCGCGATTGCCGGGATGCACGGAAAGACGACCACGACTTCGATGGTCGCGGCGGTGCTGGCGGCTGGCGGCCTTGATCCGACGGTCGTCGTCGGAGGGCGCGTGGACGCGATGGGCTCGAACGCGCGCCTCGGCAAGTCGCAATATTTGGTGGCCGAAGCGGACGAAAGCGACCGGTCGTTTCTGAAGCTTTCGCCGATTCTCTCTGTGGTCACGAACATCGACCGCGAGCACATGGATTGCTACCGCGACATGCGCGACGTTCGCCGGACGTTTCTCGAATTTATGGAGCGCGTGCCGTTTTACGGAGTAGTCGTCGGCTGCAATGACGATGTAGTGCTGCGGCGCTTGCTCCCGCGAGTGCATCGCCGTGTGACGACGTATGGAACGAGCCGAGGGTCGGATTTCCTGATCCGCATGGGGTCGTCGCCGGTGGGATCGCCTCGGCTAGAATCGGCGCTGGCTGCCGGAGAGCACGGACCGCTTGTCCGCTTCCAGGTTGCTTACAAAGAGAAGGATCTCGGCGAGTTTACGCTGCATGTGCCGGGCGCGCACAACGTGCTGAATGCCACGGCGGCCATTGCGGTGGGCACCGCGCTCGACATTCCGACGGATCAGATCCGTTCGGGACTGGACGGTTTTCGCGGTGTGGACCGGCGCTTCCAGCTCAAAGGGAGGGCGGCGGGCGTCAGCGTGATCGACGATTACGGACATCACCCGACGGAAATCCGGGCCACGCTGGCGGCCGCTCGGCAATGCGGATTTCGGCGCGTGCATGTGATCTTCCAGCCGCACCGCTTCAGCCGCACTCGCGATCTGATGGATGAGTTCGCGACTGCTTTCGCCGACGCCGATACGCTTTGCTTGCTCGACATTTATCCGGCCAGCGAGAAGCCGATTGAAGGCATCACGGCGGAGGCGCTCGCCGGGCGCATTGCCGGGGCAGAGAAGCGGAACGTCGCGTACGCTCGCTCTTTTGCGGACGCGGTTGCCACGGTTGGCGCGCTCGCCCAACCGGGCGATATGGTGCTGACGCTGGGCGCGGGGAGCGTTTCGCAGATGGGGGCGATGTTGCTGGAGAAGCTGGGAACCGAGCGCCCGAGCCAGTCGTAGCATCTCTGTGGCACGACACACCTGTTTGACTGCTTTCGGGCGTATCGGCTGCCAGCTTCACTGAACGCCAGTTTCACTCAACGGCGATTTTCACTCAACGGCGATCGTTGTTCGGCTCCCAGTTGTGCTCCGTCTCCCAACGATGTTCTTTCCCATTCCACCACTGATGATTCTCGTTCCAACAACGCTCCCGTTCGGCATTCAAATCCCGCCGCCGGTTGTCTGCTTCGTGGCTGTGCTCGCCCTGGTCACGGATAGCCTTGTCCAGTCTGGCTTCCGCCTTTTCGATTGCATGTTGGCACCTATCTCGGTCATCGGCTCGGACGCCCGGCGCTGCCACAAATAGCGAAAGCGCCCCCGCCACTACGGCTGCCACTGCTGACTTTCCAAATAGTCGATTCAAAACTTCCTCCTCTCCATTTTCGGACAGACTCTAGACTCGGAAGATTCTACGAAGGCCTGGATGGCGTTTCGATACAGCGCATCCAGTATTTACTGGAAGGTAGCGGTGGACGCGTGGAGCAGCCAAATTCGCTCGCCCCCTACAGCGAACCAACTTGGCACTGTCTCAAATAGCGAAAAGCGGTTATAGTAATTTTGCTCAGCGGTTTTCTGTCGACAACTGAATCGAACCAGTGGCGCGGAAATTAAGTTCCACCGCGATAGAGGAAGAGTTGTATCCGCTTCCCGGCGTTTCTCAGCGCGAGGCTCCCGAGCATGAGCCCTTCGACGACGCACGGCTCGTCGATCTGGAAGCGGAGCAGGAATCCCCATTTCTGCGTGGGCAAAAACGCATCTCGGTCCGGCGCGGATCGCTTCCCAAAAGAACTGCCACCCGGTTGAAGTGGGTTGTCCTGGCGCTCGTCGCTTTTGCGATTCTGGGAGCTGCCGCCGCGGGCCTCTACGATTATGGCAAGCACTCGTGGCGTTTTCGCATCGAGTCCAGCGATCAGATCGAAGTTGCCGGCGCAGAGCACGTCGCGCATGCGCAGATTATGGAAGTGATGGGCGGAGATATTGGCCGCAACATTTTTTTCGTTCCGCTGGCGCAACGTAAACAGCAACTGGAGCAGATTCCGTGGGTGGAATCGGCGAGCGTAATGCGCTTCGTGCCGAATCGGCTGCGCATCGAGATTCATGAACGCACGCCGGTGGCGTTTGCCCGGATCGGCTCGCACATCTCGCTGATCGATGCCGGGGGCACGCTGATGGAACTGGCTTCGGGCGGCAAACGCAAGTATTCCTTTGCGGTGATTGCGGGCATGAATGCTGGCGAGCCGGTTTCCATGCGCGCGGCGCGGATGAAGAACTACAACCAACTGGTTCGCGAGCTCGATTCCGGGGGCGCCCATTATTCCCAGGAGTTGAGCGAAGTGGATCTCAGCGACCCCGAGGACGTGAAGGTGCTGGCCGCCGATTCGAACGGCGAAGTGCTGGTGCACCTGGGTTCGGGGAATTACCTGCAACGCTACAAGACTTACGTGACGCATGTGCAGCAGTGGCGGCAGCAGTTCGACAAGCTGGAATCAGTGGACTTGCGCTACGACGGCCAGATCATCGTGAATCCGGATCTCGAGGGGATTGCTCGGCAGCCGGTGTTGACGGCGGCGGCAGCGAAATCGGCGATGGCGGCGGGAGTGAAAACTGCGGCGATCGTGAACTACGAAAAATATGTAACGCATCCGGCGCCGGTGGCTCCAGCGAAAAAAGACGCGAAGCTTAAGGCCAACGGCGGGGCGAAAGCCACGGTTCACCATGCTCTGGCTAAACCAGCGCCGGCCAAACCAGCGCCGGTTAAGCAGGCGCCGGTTAAACCGGCCCCAGTGAATCAAGCTGCGCTGAAGCCGAAGGGAAACGCTACGCCAGTCGCTGCCACAAAGAATGCCGCCGCGTCGCATCCGGCTGCGGCGCCGGCGTCCGGCGTCGTTACCACGATCCAGAAGAAGCCGAGTGCTGGAATTCCGAAGGAGACTCCGCAGAACTAGCGATCATCATGATGCCGAGCGTTATTTATGCCGAATGAGCCCAATTTCATTACCGCCATTGATGTAGGCAGCGCCAAGACTTCCGTGCTGGTGGCTGAACTGAGCGAGAACGGATTGCGTTATCGCGGCCACGGCATCAGCGAATCTCGCGGACTGCGCAAGGGCGTGATCACCGAACTGGACAAGGCCGTCGGCAGCATTCAAAAGGCGGTGGAACATGCGGAAGACGTGGCCGGCATTCCCATCGAGCATGCGCTGATTGGGATTGCGGGCGCGCACATTCGCGGGATGAACAGTCACGGAGGGATTGTTTTTGGTGCGCGGTCGCGCGAGATTGCCCGAGATGAAATTCGTCAAGCCGTGGACAAGGCGCGCACCGTGCCGCTTCCGGCCGATCGCGAAATTCTTCATTTGCTGCCGCAGGAGTTCATTCTCGACGATCAGCCGGGCGTGCAGGATCCGACGGGCATGATGTGCACGCGTCTCGAAGTGCGGGTGCACATTGTGACGGCTTCTTCGAGCGCCACGCAGAATCTGGTGACCGCGGTAAACCGGGCCGGCGTTCACGTGGATGACACCATCTTCGAGCCTCTGGCTTGTGCGGACTCGGTATTGCGGTCGGACGAGCGCGAGCTTGGCGTTTGCCTTGTCGATCTGGGCGCGGGGTCGTGCGACCTGATCGTTTTTCAGCAGGGTGCGGTTGCGCATACGGCGGTCATTCCCATCGGCGGCGATCACTTTACCAGCGATCTTTCGGTTGGCATGTGCACGGGGCTGGCGGCGGCCGAGACGCTCAAGAAGAATTTTGGCAACGCGGTGCCGACGCTTATCCCCGAAGGCAACGAAGTCGAAGTGCCATCGGTGGGAGACCGGCCGTCGCGCATGATGTCACAGCGGTTGGCCGGCGAGATTCTGGAGCCGCGCGCCCGCGAACTTTTCGAGTTGCTGCGCGACAACCTACGTCATGCCGGCGTTCTGGAGCACTGCATCGCAGGATTTGTGCTGAGCGGCGGAGCGTCGCGGCTGCCGGGGATTCTCGACGTGGCGGAATCGGTGCTGAGAAAAGCGTCGCGCCTGGCATGGCCAACGCCGATGGCGAAGATGCCATCGTTTCTGGCCGAACCGGAGTTTGCGACGGTGTTAGGCATGGCGTATTACGGGCACCGCGCCCGCCTTGCCCGCGGCTTGCAGGAGCCGAGTTTTGGCTCGCGTATGAAAGCGATGTTCGCGCGGAAGGGCGCGTAAGAGTTTGTTAGTGGAGGAACGAGCGTCTCGCCCGTCCTGCCGGGCGGGACGCCCGGCTCTCCACCTGTAACTGAGAACTGATTTTTGTGAGGTGAGGAATGGAAGACAACGGACTTCGCATCTGCTTCAACGAAGAAGCGCGCAACGACGCTCGCATCAAAGTCATCGGCGTCGGCGGCGGCGGCAACAACGCGGTCAATCGCATGATTGATTCGGGGATGGAACACATCGAATTCATTGTGGCCAACACCGATTTGCAGGCGCTGCGGATTTCGCGCGCCGCCACCAAGATTCAACTCGGAGTCAAGCTGACCAACGGACTCGGCGCTGGCGCGAATCCCGAGATTGGCCGCAAAGCCGCGCTCGAGGATTCGGACAAAATTATCGAAGTGCTCGAAGGCGCGGATATGATTTTCGTCACCGCCGGGCTCGGCGGTGGCACCGGCACGGGTGCGGCGCCGATCATCGCTTCGCTGGCCAGCGAAATGGGCGCGCTCACCGTGGCCGTCGTCACCAAGCCTTTTGCCTTTGAAGGCAAACGCCGCATGCAGCAGGCGGAGCGCGGGATTGCCGAACTCATGGAGTCGGTCGATACCACCATCGTGATCCCTAATGAAAAGCTGCTTGCCGTCGCGGAGAACGCGGGCTTCTTCGAGTCCTTTCGCATCGCCGACGATATTCTTCGCCAGGGGGTGCAGGGCATTTCCGACATCATCACCATCCCGGGCATCATCAACCGCGATTTTGCCGACGTGAAGGCGATCATGGCAGGCATGGGTTATGCGGTGATGGGTACGGCCACCGCTTCCGGCGAGCGTCGCACCGTGGAAGCGGCGCAGCGTGCCATCGCATCGCCGCTGTTGGAGGCGGCCGCGATCGACGGAGCCCGCGGCATTCTCATCAACATCACGGGCTCGAATTCGCTGAAGCTGGCCGAAGTGCAGCAGGCTTGCACGATTATTCAGGGTGCGGCTCACGAAGATGCCAACATTATTTTTGGCGCCGTGCTCGATGAGAAGATGAAGGACTCGGTCAAGATCACGGTGATCGCGACCGGCTTCAGAGAGGCCGAGATGCGTCGTCCGCGGCATCAAGAGAGCTACGATCCGGTCATACTCTCGCGCCATGTCTCACGCGATCGTTTCGACGAACCCGAGCCAGTGGTTGAGCCCGAGCCAATCTTTGTGCCCGAGCCTGCCTTCGAGCCCGAGCCCACGCCGGTAGCGTTTGAGGAGGCGGCGCCAGGCAATACGGGACATGCCGAGGTGATTTCGCTCGATGCCATGCGCTCGGCCGCTCCCAGCTATGAGGCGGAGGATCTCGACGTTCCGGCCTTCCTACGGAAACGCAACGAAGTGATGTGAATTCCAGGTTTCAGGGTTTCAGAGTTTCCAGGTTTCAAAGTTTCAAGGTTTCAAGGTTTCAAAGGTAAAGCTCAAACTTAAAGTGTCAACGGCACGCGGTCTTTCCTTGAAACTTCGAATCTTGAAACTCTGAAGCCTTGCTACTCCATGACCACGGCGTATAACCGGATTGCCGGGCAAAGTGTGGAGCGCCTCGCGGCCCTCAGCGATGGCATCTTTGCCTTCGCGATGACCTTGCTGGTGCTGGATCTGCGTGTGCCCGCGATGGAAGCCGTGCACAATGAGCACGATCTGTGGCATGGCCTGGCAGCGCTCTCCCCGCGGCTGGTCATGTACATGATGAGCTTCATGACGTTGGGGATTTTTTGGCTCGGTCAGCAGACGCAACTGAATCATCTCGAGCGCTCCAACATTCGGCTTTCGTGGATTCACATTGCGTTCCTGTTTTTCGTTACGATCACACCTTTCTCCACCGCGCTGCTGGCTGAATTCACGGGCTACCGGATTGCCCTGGTTGCCTATTGGGTCAACCTTCTGGGCCTGGGGTTAGCGCTGTACGTCAGCTGGGGATGCGCCACGCGCTCCGGACTGGTGAAAGACGACATCGCGCCCGAAGTCCCAGCGGCGGTCTGCCGCCGCATCGTGATCGCCCAGTCGCTGTATGCGTTTGGTGCATTGCTCTGTGTCGCCAGCACCCATTGGAGCATCGCGTTCATCGTTCTGGTGCAGCTTTACTACGCGCTCGCACCCCGCGTTGCAAAGTGATTTTCGCGGTGCTGTTAGTGTAGTGGACCACAAACTGCGGAACTTCGCTCCGCTGGGGGGACGAGGGCGTCCGCCCCTATGCGAGCGCACTACAGTAACCCTGACAAAGCTCTAGTCCGGCCGGCGTCCTTGTTCACTCGTCATCCCGTTGACTCGTCGTCGAATTTCAGGAGGTCTCCGTGCGTCGGTTGATTTCGGCCTCAAGCCTCCGCTTGATTTGGCCGATGCAATCCCTGACACATCTATCAGGGAGAGAGACTGTATGCATCGGCAAATCGTCGGACTGGTCGTTGCCTGTTTCTGTGCAGGCCAACCCACGTTACAGGCGCAAGGCTTCAAACTCCTTGACCGCGAAGTGGAAATACACGGATTTGCATCGCAGGGCCTTGTCTACACGAATACCAACAACTGGCTGACGATGGACACGAGTCAAGGCAGCGCCGCCTTTACGGACTTCGGGCTCAACGTGTCCACCAACCTTACCGACAAGCTCCGGGTCGGAGCGCAAATCTATGACCGCAATCTGGGCCAACTCGGACAGTACCATCCCTCCCTGGACTGGGCCGTCGCGGATTACCGCTTCAAGAGCTGGTTCGGCGTTCGTGGCGGCAAAGTTAAAACCACTCTGGGCCTGTATACGGACACGCAAGACCTGGATTTTCTCCGCACTTTTGCGCTGCTTCCGCAAAGCGTATATCCCACGGATACCCGCGACGCGACGATCGCTCATCTCGGCGGCGATATCTACGGCAATGTTTCTCTCAAGCACCGTCTCGGCGATCTTTTCTATACGGCCTATGCCGGGCACCGGAGTGACAGCATTTATAGCGGAGTCGCGCACCTCGCCGCTCAGTACCAAGTCTACTTCTCGAGCTATGGTGGATTGCAGTATGGCGGCGATCTCCGATGGCACACCCCGCTGAAAGGTCTGTTGATCGGAGTATCCCGAATGAATGAAGACCTTACTGGCAGGGCGAAAGCCATAAATCCGCTCAACCCGGCTGCCGGGTTGGTTCCTTACTCCGCGGTTTCGAGGGCGGACTGGACGAACCAATTCTACGGAGAATACACGGTGGGGAAACTGCGACTCGATTCGGAGTATCGCCGCTTTGTACACGATGAACAGGATCAATCTGCCGGCATTGACCTGGTCGAGATCTACGACGACGTTCGCGGCTGGTACGTTTCGGGATCGTATCGAGTTACAAAACGACTTGTCCTTGGCTCTTACTACTCCCGCTACTTGGTAACCAGTGTTGCAGGCGGTCTTCTCGCTTCCTATGCCCCCCACCAAATTGACACTAGTCTGCCCGCCAATCACATCTACGACAAGGTCATATCCGCGCGAATTGACCTGAAAAGATACTGGAACGTGAAAGTGGAAGGTCACTTCATGAACGGTTACGAGTACAGCAGCTACCCGGACGGGTTCTACCCCCAAGTGAACCCCCAGGGCTTTGAGCCCAACACGAATGCTTTGGTCATTAAGACCGGAATTAATTTCTAAGCCCGGAGAGGAAGAGGAGAACGCAATGAAATATCCGAAATCGCTCCTCGTTGCCGCCGGATTGATGGTCTTCGCTGCGACGGATTCCGTGGCGGGCGACGTCAAGGTGATTGCCAATGTAAGTGTGAGAGCAGACATGATTTCCGCTGGAGAGCTCAAAAGAGTTTTCCTGGAGGAGACGATCTCGCTCGGGGACGGCAAGCACGTCGAGCCGGTACTTGAAAAGCATGGGCCGGCCCACGAAGCCTTTCTGCGAGAGTACCTCGGCATGAGCGAAGACGATCTGCAGGCGTACTACAGCACACTGGTGTTCACGGGCAGAGGCTTTACGCCGAAGGCACTTGAATCCGATGCCGAGGTCGTGGCGTATGTGGCCCGGACGCGGGGTGCGGTTGGATATGTGAGCAGCTCAGCCAGCACGGAGGGAGTGAAGACACTCGCCATCGGGGTTCCCAGCATCAGCGCCGAAAGAAAGCTGATCACGCGGGTTGAACCGGATTATCCGGAGACACTGAAGCGGCTTAACATTGGCGGAACGGTACGCTTGCAGGTATTCATTTCGGCAAAAGGGAATGTGGAGGATGTGGTGTTGCTGGGAGGTAACCCGATTCTCGGCGAATCGGCCGCAGCGGCGGTGAAGAAATGGGTCTACACCGCTGGCCGGTCGCGAACCGTCATGGAGGTTAGCATTCCGTTTGGTAGCCACTAATGAGACTGGAAGAAGATCTTGAGGCGAGCCGCATCAAGACAAACATTATCAAGGCGACCACACGGGCGTCGCGCTCCAGTTTCGGCCGTGTGCGTGCCGCTGCTAGGCCAGGACTGTGCGAAGGATCGTTCTTAAGGGCATACCCTGTATACAAATCATACTTGCCCACGAGCTGTTAGAGGGATGCGTGCGACCTTAAGTTAAATCATGCCGACGGCGGGGTTGGTTTGTGGTCTGCACCATCGAAAGAAGCACGCTGCCGGAGCCAGCCTATGGGCAGGTAAGCTGCGCGGTGCCGACAACAGTGCAACCTCCTCCACAAGCGTTCGTCGAAGGGCAGTTAAGAACACCGGGGCTAATCAAAGTGTCCCATGCCTTGATTGAGTATGTGCCAGTCGCTCCGCTCGCGCATTGAGCTACGCCTCCCTGGCTGACGGATACTGCAGTCGTGGGCTCGTTTTGCTGACAGGCCACCCAGTTAGCCGACTGCGGAGTAACCGTGCGCGACGGATGAATATAGGACCCGGTAGCAGTGAACGGCACTTCGCCATCGGGATAAGCCTGTGCATCGGCAGTTGCGGGGCTCACCGTGATGGATTGAAGTTGACTATGTGAACCCGAGCCGCAAGACAACAGCGCAAAGGACGCGGCCAGAACCAGGGCGAGAAAAGAAAGGCCAAACCGAAACTTTTCCATAACTTCTCCGACCTAAGTGATGCCGACCTAGGGCCAGTTTGTTGGCTCCGCGATCGGAGAACAACAGAAAAACGCACGGCGTAGGGTCGTCGTGCTGACGATGTTTCAGCAGCTGAAAATCTCAGTCTCTCCGAGTTCTTGACCCGGCTCCATCATAGATGTGCAAACTGATGCAGAGTCGGAGTACCTTGCGAGGTAACAAGCGAATCGGGTTACCAAGGTGCGTGTCCTCTCAACGAATTCACATTAAATGCAATTTATTCATATAGTTATCGCGGAGATTCTGCTGCCTACGGACTGACACTTTTGCATTGCGCCGAACCACTCAAATCGCCTACTATCGGATAGTTGCACGAGATGTGCCTTCGGTGCGGTGATTTGGCCAGACTCTTGCATCTAAATTAACTAGGCCGACAGATGGACTAGCAGCAGATTGGCCGAGTACCACCGGGGATGGCGAAAGTGAAGTTAAGTGCGGGGTTTCTTCGAGTCGTATTTTTCTTAGGGTTAGCAATGTTGCTGGAAGCGAGTGGCATCGCAGCCAGCGTAAATCCGCGCGCGCTCACGGCGCATAGTAAAGCTCGCGGGGTTACGGAAAATCAACATGCGAAGAAACGGATGCGAACCCTGGCGCGGAGCCGCGCCCCGCGCTCGCCGTATGCTGCCACGCATTATTCCAGCACCCGCCGCCCTCGTTATTACGAGCGTTTTCACACCAGTTCGTTCGCATCGGATATCACCGAAGGTGACGTGACCGCCGGCGAAGATCCGGTTGTCCGCCAGGCCGCGATCGATGCCCTGGGCAACATGAATGGCACTGTCGTCGCGATTGAGCCGACCAGTGGACGCGTACTGGCCATGGTCAATCAGAAGCTCGCGCTTTCAAGCGGGGCGCAGCCCTGCTCGACTATCAAACTCTCCGTCGCCCTCGCCGCACTGAGCGAAGGGGTGATCGACGAGGGAACTCAGGTCTCGCTCGGCGGCCGCAGCCGCATGAATCTTACCGAGGCGCTGGCGCATTCGAATAACGCCTATTTCGAAGCGGTCGGGCGCAAGCTGGGCTTCGAAAAAGTGCAATACTACGCGCACCAGTTCGGACTCGGCGAACTCGCCGGCTATCACATTCCAGGCGAGGCGCAGGGCACTTATCCGGAAGTGGAAATCTCCCCGAAACTCGGCGGCGTCAGCAAGATGTGCTCGTTTGGGGAGGGCATCTCCATGACTCCGCTGCAACTGGGCGCGCTGGTGACGGCGATCTCAAACGGCGGCACGCTCTACTACCTGCAACATCCCACCAGCCCCGAGGCAGTCGCGGACTTCCAGCCGCGCGTCAAGCGGCATCTCGACATCGAACCCGTGATTCCCAAACTCTCCGGCGGCATGGCCGGAGCCGTCGAGTACGGCACCGCGCGCAGCTTGCGTTTGAACTTTAACGAAGAATCGATCCTGGGCAAGACAGGGACATGTTCGCACGCCGGCACGCGCTTTGGGTGGTTCGCCTCTTATGCTAATACCGACATCGGACGCATTGTGACGGTGGTTTTCCTGCAAGGCGGACGTCCCACGTTCGGGCCTAAAGCGGCCGAGATCGCAGGCCGCATGTACCGCAATCTTTACGACCACAATTTCTTCGTGGCGGGGGCGGGCGGTATATCTTCTGCTTCGGGTCTGGAAAAGATCATCCCAGCATCCGACCAACAATAGCCCAGCCGCGTCGGGCAAGCGCCCGGCCCACGGTTCTCGACCTTGATCTCGGAGACTCCTCCGCTGATCGCGATACCAAGTTCCTTCCGATTGCCAGTGACTGACGAGTGACCTTCGTCCCTGCCCGTAACTTGCAACTCCCCGGCCACGCGAGTTCTACTCAGAAACGGGAGAACTGATTTATGGAGGAGCAAGCTCCAACTTTACTTCTAAAACTAGCCGGCCACGTCGGACATCCTATCGTAGTCGCCGCGTTTGCGGTGGTCATTGCGGCATCCGTTTTCGCTCTTGCGCTTCGCGCCAAGAGGCCCGTGATCGGCTCGATCATGGCCGCGGGAATCATCGTTCTTGGAGTTGCTCCGTTCGTCGCCTCTAGCTTTCTTCAAACACGCGGCGTTTATCACGTCCAGGTCGTTCTATTGCGACCCGATCAATCACCGGTAGACATTGCCCAGGTGAAATCCTTGAACGGCGGAGAGCTGAAGATGGTCGCGGGGGGATGGGAACTTGATATTCCACAGCAAGCGCGGCCGGCCGACGGCAAACTAACACTGTCTGCTTCCGTGAAGGATGAGTTTCTGAAGGGCAAGTCCACGCTCGTTCTGGGTCAGGATTATTACCCGACCGCGACGATTCAGCTCGTCGCCGAAACCTCAGCGATGGTTCGCGGAGTGGTGGTGGACGAAGACCTCGGGGCGATAGCTGGCGCCACCGTTTCGATCGATGATTATCCCGAAGTAGCGGTGACCGACCAGAAGGGTAATTTCGTCCTGCCCGCGCATGCGGGGAAGGGGCAGATGATCGAGATTCACGCGCAAAAGGGTCAGCTGACTGGGCGTCTTTCAGCTCCGGCCGGGAAGGTAGTCGAGGTAATCATAAGCCGCGAGTAAGTGCTCTCCGCGCGGGCTCGCGCCGCGAACGACTAAAACACCGACGACCGGGGCTAGCGTCCTTCCTTCACTTCGTCCCGCGCCACGACTCCATCCTTGATGTGGACGATGCGGTGGGCGTATTCGGCGATGTCGTGTTCGTGGGTGACGAGGACGATCGTGTTGCCTTCCGCGTGCAGGCGATCGAACAACGCCATAATCTCGTTGCCGGTTTGCGAGTCGAGGTTGCCGGTCGGTTCGTCGGCGAGGATGATGGCCGGCTTATTGACCAGAGCGCGGGCGATGGCTACGCGCTGGCGCTGTCCACCGGAGAGTTCATTGGGCTTGTGGTTCATGCGGGATTCCATGCCGACCGATGCGAGTGCGGCCTTGGCGCGCTGGGCGCGCTCTTCGGCGGGAATTCCGGCATAGATCAGCGGCAGCTCCACGTTGTGCAGGGAAGTGGCACGGGCCAGCAGATTGAAAGTCTGGAAAACGAAGCCGATTTCTTTATTGCGGATGCGCGCCAGTTCGTCGTCATCGAGTTCGCTGACCAGTTGTCCGTTGAGCCAGTACTGGCCTTTAGAAGGCGAATCGAGGCAGCCGATCAGGTTCATCAGCGTAGATTTGCCGGAACCGGACGGGCCCATGATGGCGACGTATTCGTTACGCTGGATGCGCAGGTTGATGCCGCGCAGCGCATGCACCTGTTCCGAACCCATATCGTAGGTCTTCCACAGGTCTTCGGTTGAGATCATGTAGGAGTCGGGTCCAGCCCAATTCGCGGGCTTGTCGATGGGTAATACCTCGGCAGTTGCCATCTTGCTCTCCTTATCCGGATCCGGCTCGCGCACGTACGCTCCTTGGCCGTTCTATCTTGGACGTTCTAACTTGGTAGAAGTTAGGTCTCAGGTCTCAGGTGTCAGGCCTCAGGTCTTTGAACTTGGTTTTCCTGAGACCTGAGACCTGACACCTGACACCTGACACCTTCTCCCTAACTGCTTTCGTCTTCTTTCTTCGGGGTCGAGTTATCTATTTTGACACTCGTTCCAGGCTTCAGGGTACGCAAAACCTTGTAGCTGCCGGTGATCACTTCGTCACCCTCCTGCACGCCCTTGACGATCTCAATATCGGTGGTGCCGCTAATGCCGGTATCCACCGGAATGAACTCGGCTTTCTTGTTGCGGATCACGAACACGCCTTGCACTTCATCCTTTTGCTTCGATGCTTCGGCCGGAACGCTGGCGGCCTGCACGGAATTTTTCCCCGCATCTTTATCCTTGGGCACGAGATCTGCCTGGGTGCGGACCGTGAGCGCCTGAATCGGAATGCTCAGAACTCCGCTGCGAGTCGCGGTCGTAATCTTGGCGGTCGAAGAGAGGCCTGGGCGCAGGTCCGCGGGCGGATCGGTGAGGGTCACCACGACTTTGAAGTCCTTCGCTTCCTCGCTGGTCGAGGTCGCCTGCGAGGTGGCGACACCGGTCGATCGCACGATCGCATTGTCTCCAATTTCGCTGACGACGCCGTGAAAGACTTTGCGCGGGATGGCGTCGATGGTCACCTCCGCGGGCTGGCCGAGACGCACGTTGACGATGTCGGTCTCGTCCACTTTGACCTCGGACGTGATCACCGACATGTCGGCCAGCGTCATCAGCGTGCTGCCGGGAGAATTCTGGATTCCGATGACCACCGTCTCCCCTTCGCGCACGGGAAGATTGGTGATCACACCGTCAAAGGGCGCTTCGTAAGTTGTCTTCTGCAGTACGTCGGAAACACGAGTCAGGTTCGCCTGATTCTGAGTGATGTGCTTGTCGCTCGAATCCTTCTGCGCCTTGGCTTGCGCCACCCGAGCCTCAGCTTGCGCCAACCCGGCATCGGCGGACTCCCACGCCGCCTTCTTGACGTCGTAATCCTGCTTGGCGATGAGGGCCGCGTTGTACAGACCCTGGGCGCGGTCCCAGTCGAGCTTGGCGTGGATGGCGTCGGACTTGGCCCGGTTCAGATCCGCGAGCGAGGTCTTCAAGGCGGCATCGGCGGCGACAGAGTCGGTCTCAGACGCCTGCACGGACGCCCGCGTGGCATTGACGTCGGCCGAAGACTGCACGTTCTCAAGCTGCGCCAGTAGCTGCCCCTTGGTTACGTGGTCGCCTTCCTTGACGTGTAACTTGATGATCTTGCCGAAGGCGTTGGCTCCGATGTTGACGTAGGTCTTAGGCTTGATTTCACCCGACGCGCTAACTACCGAGGCCAGGTTCTGCTTCTGCACCTTGCCAGTCTGCACCGTCACCAGGTTTTTCTGGCTCTGGTAGACCGTGACGGCGACGATGATGACGAGAACCAGGGCCGCGCCCACCCCGATCAATACTTTCTTCCAGGTCTTCATAGCTAAGTTTTTCGCTGCCGTTCAGCTGGCTCTATTTTGCCTCGCACTCCGCTCTGGTTATAGAACGACACAAACGCACCGTGGTTGCGCATGAACAGTTACGTTCAAAGCAGCGGGGAAGTTCCCGAGTTCCCGCGAAACAGGCCTCTCCCTGTGCCGCCCGGTGAGCTTGCGAAGGGGAGACCAGCCGCGCAATTCATTATAACGTGCCGGGCGCCTCGGCGGAGGGACTGTGGAGCTTCCCTTGCTCGGCCGCAAGGCGCGGATTCTTAAGGGGTTTAGAGCAGGGCGACCCACGCAGGAAATCTTTTGGCGGCAGGCCACTTCTTCTTGCGTTGTTGTATCCAATGAACATAGAATTAGGCAACTGACGTTTCTCGTGAGGTAGGCCTTTCTATGTTCTCCGCAAGTTTTCGAAATCATTGGTCGGTTGGCGTGTTAGCTGGAGTGATGGCATTGGGTTTTACCGTCGTTTCGCAAGCGCAGGACAAGAACGCGAATGGTTCCGATGAAAAAGGGGCGGCTGCCCAGGGAAACCAAGTAGATCCTCTAAAGCGCCCGATCCCGGAAAAACAGAGGAAGGCCAACGCCAAGGCCCTCAAGATCGAGTTGAGCAAGACGTACAGGAAGTGGCTGGACGAGGACGTGCGCTGGATTATCACCGACGAAGAGAGATCGGCCTTCATGCAACTCTCGAACGACGAAGAGCGGGACCAGTTCATCGAGGCTTTCTGGCAACGCCGCGATCCCACGCCCGACACCGAAGAGAACGAATTTAAAGAAGAGCACTACCGGCGTATCGCATATGCCAACGAGCACTACGCGGCCGGCATCCCTGGCTGGAAGAGCGATCGTGGCCGGATGTACATCGTGTTCGGGCCCGCGGATGAGATCGACTCCCATCCCTCGGGCGGCAGCTACGAGCGCCCCATGGAAGAAGGCGGCGGCGAGACCTCTACTTTCCCGTTTGAAACCTGGCGCTATCGCTACATCGAGGGGATCGGGCAGGAAGTGATGATCGAGTTCGTCGATACCTGCATGTGCGGCGACTATCACATGACCATGGACCGGTCCGAGAAAGACGCCTTGAAGTACACCCCGAATGCGGGCCTGACGCTGTACGAGCAAATGGGCATGTCGAGCAAGTCGGACCGGTTCACCAACGGCGGCCTCGAGCAACTGGGAAAGTCGCCGTTCAATAGCGATTTGCAGGCCAAGGAGTTCGATCGCCTGGAACAGTTTGCCAAACTACAGGCGGCGCCGCCAGTGAAGTTCAAGGATCTGGAAGAAGTGGTGAGCCACAAGATTAGCGTCAACCTGATGCCGTTCGATGTGCGGGCGGACTTCGTGAAGGTGACCAGCGACACGGTTCTGGTTCCGATCACCATTCAGATCAAGAACCGCGACGTCACGTTCCAGAACAAGGATGGCGTGGAGCGCGGCACGGTGAATATCTTCGGGCGCGTGACGACGCTTGCGGGCAAGATCGTACAAACTTTTGAAGACACGGTGCAGGTCGATGTGCCAGTGGAACTGCTGCCCAAGACCGCTGAAAATGCTTCGGTGTACTGGAAGGCGATCCCCCTGCGCATCAGCCAAAATCGCTACCGTCTGGATATCGTGGTCAAGGACGTGAACGGAGATCGCACTGGGAGTTGGAGTCATGCGATCCAGATTCCGGACTTCAGCGAGGACAAGTTGAGCAGTTCAACGCTCATCATCGCCGACCAGATGGAACCGGTGGCGACCAAGAACGTAGGCACGGGCAATTTCGTGATCGGGGCGATGAAAGTGCGGCCACGCGTGGCGCCGTCCGACGGCAAGCCCATCGCCTTCAAACGCAATCAGAAGCTGAATTTCTGGATGCAGGTTTACAATCTCAGCGTGGACGAGAAAACGCACAAACCTTCGGCCACTTTCGAATACAATGTGACGGATGCGAACAACCGTGCCGTCATCCATACCGTCGAGTCCACCGACACGATGGGCAATGTAGGGGACCAGGTCACTCTGCAGAAGACGCTCTCGGCTGCGAACCTGCAGCCGGGGCTGTACAAGATCGAGATCAAAGTGAACGACAACCTTTCCAAGCAGACGGTGGATCCAACGGCGACCTTCGCCGTGGAGTAGACTGCTGCCTGGTTTCCCAGAGGTGGTGGGCGAGATGTTCCAAAAGCTCGGGTTCTTCGTAATCGTCGCCGTCATGATCACGACCGTGGCTCTTCCGGCGTGGTGCGGAAATGGCTCAGGCGCGATCTCGGGTGCGATATCTGGATACGTTCGCGATGGGAGTGGCGCGCCGCAGATGGGTGCGGCGGTGGAAATACTCGGTTCGGCCGCCCAGGCGCTGAAGGTCTTCACCGACGATCGTGGCTTCTATTCTGCGGCGAGCCTGTTGCCTGGAATGTATAGCGTCAAGGTGAGCGCGCCTTCGTTTCTTCCGGCGCTGCGCGAGAGAATCAGCGTCCGTTCCGGCGCGAAGCTCATCGTGAATGTCACCCTGACCACGCTGTTCGAGGCCATCCAGTTGGTTCCATTGCGGGGACCGGTCGACGATGACGACTGGAAGTGGACGCTGCGTTCGGTCGCGAATCGGCCCATCCTGCGCGTGCTTCCAGATGGCACAACCGTGGTCGCACAAAGCAGGGAGTCAGCCTCCGGCCGCGACTTGAAAGGAAGCTTGACCTTCCTGGCTGGATCGCCCGAGCAGGGGTTCGGCAGCCAGGATATGAGCGCTGGCTTTGCCGTGGAGCATTCGCTGCTCTCCAGCGGCACCCTGCGGCTGAACGGCAACTTCGGCTATGAGGCCGACGGCCAAGGCATCCCGGCTGGCGTGCTCCGAACCACCTACACGAGCCGTTTCAATGGTGTTTTTGAACCTTCGGTGGCGATTACGGCACTCAGGCTGAATTCGCCTGAGCACACGATGCCGGGCGGCTCGCTGCAGGCTCTGTCGATGACTAGTTCCGATCGGATCGTTCTGGGCGACATGCTGGAGGTGAAACTGGGAAGCGAATTGCAGGCGATCCAGTTCATGGGGCGGGTCAACACCTTCAAGCCCTTTGGGTCGGTCGACCTGCACATCACGCCTAACACCGTGGTGGAATATCAATATGCGAGTTCAGTCCCGAATATGGGACTTGATCGCTTCGGCGATGGTCTCGAATCGTATTCGTCGGACCTGAGCGAAACCGCGCCGCGCATGAGTATTACCGGATTTTCTCCGGCGGTCGAGCGGGCGCATCACCAGGAAGTGTCGATTTCCCAGCGCGTTGGCAAGAACAACGTGCAGGTGGCGTTCTATGCGGACAGCATAGTCGATCCGATGCTCACCGGAGTTGGCGAAATGACGCCCGGCGAAATGACGGGCGGATTCGGTGACGTGTTGCCAGATGTGGACTCTGGTACTTTCAGTTATCAGGGGAACGATTTCGCGACGCGTGGGATGCGAGTGGTGCTGCAACGGAAGCTGTACTCCGATCTGACTGCAACTTTGGATTATGCTTATGGAGGCGTGCTCGACCTATCACGCCCCGATGTCCAACTAGAGGACGCACGGGAATGGATTCGCGCCGAGCGGCATCAGGCTGTGGCCGCGAAGTTCAGCGGAACTGTGCCCAAGACGAAGACGCGCTGGATCGCATCCTACCGTTACGCGGGCGGACGCGCGTTGACGCCGGTCGACCTGTTTAATGATTCAGCGGGCCGAGCCGATCCTTATTTGAACCTCTGCATCCGGCAGCCGATTCCGGCCAACTTCCTGGCGGGACACATGGAGATTCTCATGGACCTGCGAAATCTTCTGGCCCAGGGGTATGTGCCTGTGATGGGACAGGACGGACACACTCTTTATCTGGTGCAATCGGCCCGCTCGGTGCGTGGTGGCGTAGCCTTCAGCTTCTAGGATTTCGCAGCCTTCTGGAGGCTGTCGGTCGAAATTCTCTGATTCCGCAGATTTCCTCGTTGTGTTTCCGGCGGTTGGGGTGAGCGCACGCCACTCCGGATCTCCTGCCGACCTCGGCTGTCTCCCCGCGCGGGGCGCGGGTTCGCGCTCTGATCCCTGCCATAAATTCTTTCTATGCAATCGACGCTGACAGTCGTTTATAATCCCGCGATCATAAGTGAAAGTGTTTTTGCTGTTCGCGGAGCGTGGGGCCGTTCCAGTGCCCGCGATGAATTGAGAAGGAGGACCGGAATGAAACTGCGTTTATTGGTGGCGTTTATTCTGCTTTCGACGGCCCTGCTCGTGGGCCAGACGTTTCGTGGGACAATCCTCGGCTCCGTGACCGATCCCTCCGGAGCATACGTGGCCGGAGCGACAGTCAAAGTGCGCAACGTGGCAACAGGTTTGGAGCGCACAACCGTAACCAGCGGTGACGGCAGCTACCGCGTGCCTGAGTTGCCGATCGGCACATACTCCGTCACGGTAACGCAGACGGGCTTCCAGACCGCAGTCACCAGCGATGTCGAAGTGAACGTGGCTACCGAGCGGCGCGTGGACGCGCAGTTGAAAACCGGACAGGTCACGCAGTTGGTAGAGGTCTCCGCTGCAGACTTGCCTATGGTCGAGACGACCTCGAACGAACTTGGCGGCGTCATCACCGCCGAGACCGTCGAGGACATGCCCGTCAACGGCCGCGACTACACCAAGTTGATTTATCTCAATCCCGGAGTGGCCGGTTCTCCCGACCAGATCTCCGACTCTCCCGGGTCCTTTGGTGAGTTCTCCATGAACGGCGCCCGCGGCCGCTCCAACAACTATTTGCTCGACGGCACCGACATGAACGATGGCTACCGCAACGACCCGGCCATCAACCAGGCGGGCGTATTCGGCACCCCGGCAACCATACTGCCCATCGACGCCGTCGCCCAAGTCAACGTGCTCTCTAACTTCACGCCTGAATACGGACGCAACGCCGGCGCCGTCATCAACATCGTGACCAAGAGCGGCGCCAACAAAATCCACGGAACCGCCGGCGAATACATGCGCAATGACGCCCTCGACGCGCGCAATTATTTCAATGTCTCCGGCCAGCCGAAGGCCAAGTTTCACAACAACCAGTTCGGCTTCTCG
>Ga0182014_10000161_pt1 | contig 80252 bp, 69 predicted proteins | sample 612S2DmetaG_FD_120489 | JGI IMG/M metagenome (GOLD analysis project Ga0182014, IMG submission 120489) | Permafrost microbial communities from Stordalen Mire, Sweden - 612S2D metaG | ecosystem: Environmental > Terrestrial > Soil > Wetlands > Permafrost | place: Sweden: Stordalen | collected...
ACTCTTGGTCTCACGCGTCCTACAGGCCGCTGAAGAAGTCGGCCCGGAGCCGGTGGACCCTTCATCATGCAAATCACCCGATTCGCTGCCCCGCCAGATCGTCGGTCGGTGGATTGAGGCTTAACCCAGTCCGGTTGGGACGACTTTGTCGAACGGCGGTTCGATGAGATTCCGATCTCCCCGATCTCGGCACCCGGTGGCGCAGGAAAGTTGAGCGGAATGGCTCACTAAGTTGTGGTACTCGATGGCGAGTTGCCGTCACAGTCTGCAGTAGTTCGCTCCTCGAACTCTCGCAGGGTCACTATCGACGCGTCCGGATGCGCCGGAGCGCGGCAGTCCGTCCACGTCGCCGGTCTTGGTGGACAGCGTCTTCGCTCGACTGCCGTTGCGCCGGGTGGTCCTCGTGATCGTCCGCTCGTGGGGCTCGGCGCCGATCACCTCGGTGGCCTCGATGTCGATCAGGGCCTGGTAGAGGAACCCGACCAGCTCTCGAACGAGATCGAGATCAGGGCGGTCGTGGAACGCGTCGAACAGCGCGGACGGGTCAAACTGGTACTGGGTCATCGGAGCTTCCTTTGGTCGTGTCTTTTGAAGGGACACGTTGAGGTTGCTCCGATGGCCCGACCCTCAGGTGGGCCCCGCCAGTGACACCGCTTCACGGGACGTGATCGATTCGAATCGCCATTTCGACACCGCCCTATCAACTTTCCCAGCTATCCGAGGACCCCATCGTTAGTTCCATCGGAAGAACAGAATGCCTTCGACAAGACCGGAGTGTCCCCGATTGCGGGAAGTCGCAGTCCCGTATCCGTACCGTGGCAGTCGGCAAGACGAATGGCCCCCAAGTTGGCTCCCGAGGGTCCGAACTGCCCTTGGTCGGGTGGCGCCGCGGGATCGAACTCCCTGGTCAAATTTGGTGGGCCGTGCGGGACTTGAACCCACGACCCCTTGCGTGTCATGCAAGTGCGCTACCAACTGCGCCAACGGCCCGTGAGGGACGACGATACCACCAGGTCCCCGGGCCACCACACCGCAGCCACCTCGATCCCGGGGCCAGGGCTCCCGGACTACGCCGTCGGAACGCCGACTCCTGCCGGCTGCGCGTCCTCGAGCGCCTTCCACCCGCTGAGCTCGCGTTTGCGCTCCGCCTCGGCGGCGTGCCCGCCCCGTACCCCGAACAGCCGCTTGGCATAGAGCAGATAGGCCACTACCAGGACATTGAGGACGAAGGCCACCACCTTCAGCACGCTGACCTTGAGGGTGAGCTCGTAGATCTCGTAGGGGATCAGCAGACTGGTCACCACGACGGTCAGGTACTCGGCCCAGCGCTTGTTCCACCAGAGTCCCACCGCCTCCAGCGCCTCGACGCCGGCGAAGGCGAAGAAGATGACGGCCAGCACCACGAGGTGCGTGGGCGAGTAGTGGAACGCCTTGCCCAGATAACCCAGGAGCCCCCGCACGCGGGAGGCAGTAGCACCCCCGCCGTTCAGGGCGTTCATGAGGTTCTGGTAGTCGTCGTGCAACGCCTTGTCGCGCCACGCGAAGGTGAGGAAGGCAATGGCCAGCAACGTCAGGATGATCACGTGGAGCGCCCGGTCGCATGCGATCAGGCGGAGGACGTACCGGTCGCGGAGCACCGGGCCGCGCAGCGGCAGGTCGATCTCGTCCCGGTCCGGCACCCGTTCGATGGATGGCTCGTCCGGCACCAGCGCCGGCATCCAGGCGTCGCATCGCAGGCAGCGGCACCAGCGCACCCCGTCAGCCTCGCGCACGATCAACGAATCGCCGGCTGTGATGACGGCCGCGTCGGCGCCGACCAGGGCGTGGCCCTCCCACGCACAGGTGAACAGCTCGTAGCGGTTGGAGGGACCCTTCCGACGTGCCACGCGATCACCATAGGCTCCACTGCGACGAGCGAAGGGAGCGCGGGCCATGGTCGAGGTGGGCGAGTCGCTGCGGCAGATCGACGAGGACGGCTACACCGTCCTCGAGGACGTCATCGAACCGGACCTGGTCGATGCCCTGGTCGAGCAGCTCGACCGGATCGAGCGCGACCTCGGGACCGTGCCGGCGACGAACGCCTTCGAGGGCACACGTACGATCCGGATTTACAACCTCCTCGCCCACGGGCCGGACTTCGCCCGCATTCCGGTGCATCCGGCCGTGCTGCCGGTCGCCGAGGGTGTCCTCGACCCCGGTCTCCTGGTGTCCTCGCTGTCGTCGATCGCCATCGGCCCGGGTGAGACACCGCAACCGGTCCACGCCGACGACCAGATCATGCCGTTGCCGAAGCCACACCCGGCCACGGTGTGCAACACGATGTGGGCGCTGACCGACTTCACCGAAGAGAACGGGGCCACCCGGCTCGTGCCCGGCTCCCACCTGGCCGACCACTCCCCCGACCTGACCACCGCCTACGACACGGTGCCGGCCGAGATGCGCAAGGGGAGCGTCCTCGTGTGGCACGGCAGCCTGTGGCACGGCGGCGGGGCCAACACCACCGACCGGCGACGGGTGGGCATCGCCATGAACTACTGCGCCGGCTACCTCCGTCAGCAGGAGAACCAGCAGCTGGGCCTGCCACTGGCGACGCTCCGGTCGTTCCCACCGCGACTCCAGGAGCTCTGCGGCTTCGGCATCTACCGGGGCCTGATCGGCCACATCGACAAGCACGTGCCGTCCAAGCTCCTGCTGGGCTCGGAGGGCGACACCCGGCTCATCTGGGACGTGGGCTGACCCCACACGCGGGTGCCAGCTGGGACGCCCGCCCACGTGAGCGGTACCGTCGGACATGACCCGGGCGGTACTGCTCGACATCGACGGGGTGCTCACCGTCTCGTGGCAGGCGCTGCCCGGTGCGGCGGAGGCCCTGGACTGGCTGCGCTCCGAGGGCCACCCCGTTCTGCTCGTCACGAACACCTCCTCGAGGTCGCGTCGAACGATCGCCGCCACCCTGACCGAGGCCGGGCTGCCGGTTGCGCCGGACGAGGTCCTGACCGCCGTGGGCGCCGCCCGCACCTACCTGATGACCCACCACCCGGGTGCTGCGTGTTTCGTCGTCAACGAGGGATCGCTGGCCGAGGACCTCGAGGGCATCGAGCTGGTGGGCCCCGACCGTGCGGGCGTGGTCCTGTTGGGCGGCGCGGGCCCGAGTGTCGGCTACCCCGACCTGAATGCCGTCTTCCGGCTGGCGATCGCCGGTGTGCCGGTCGTCGCCCTCCACCACAACACCCGCTTCCAGACCGCCGACGGCCCGGCCCTCGACATGGGTGCCTTCATCCCGGGGTTGGAGGAGGCGGCCAGGATCACGGTGCCGATCATCGGCAAGCCCGCGCCACCGCTGTTCGAGGCGGCACTGTCGGCACTCGGCTCGGATGCCGGCCACTCGATGATGGTCGGGGACGACCTCGCGGCCGACGTGGTGGGCGCCCAGGCGGTGGGCATCACCGGGGTGCTGGTCCGGACGGGCAAGTTCCGTCCCGACGACCTGACAGGGGACGGGCCGCGGCCCGATCACGTCATCGACACCATCGCCGACCTCCCCGACCTCCTCCGCGACGGCAGGGACGGGAAGGGAACCTGAGCCCCCCGTCCAGCCGGCCCGGACGCGCCACACGCCCCTGACCGGGCACGATCGTGCTGGATCGAACTGGTCAGGGGCGTGTGATCTGGAGGCGGCGGGCGGAATCGAACCGCCGTACGGGGCTTTGCAGGCCCCTGCCTAAACCACTCGGCCACGCCGCCAGGAACGTCCGGTGATCCTATCCCCCACGCGGGGATGCTTAGATCTGCACATGCGGATCGGACTGATCGCCCCTCCTTGGACACCCATCCCGCCCGTGCTCTACGGCGGAATCGAACTCGTCGTCGACCAGCTGGCCCGCGGCATGCAGGACGCCGGGCACGAGGTGCTGCTCTACACCACCGGTGACTCGACCTGCCCGGTGCCCAAGCAGTGGGTGCTGCCCCTGGCTGAGGGCCAGCGGATCGGCATGGCCGTCCCCGAGCTCCGCCACGTGCTGCATGCGTACGAGGCCGTCCGGGAGTGCGACGTGGTGCACGACCACACGGTCATGGGACCACTCCACTCGGCGAACTACCCGGACCTCCCCGTGGCGACGACGATCCACGGGCCGTTCAACGACGAACTCACGGACCTGTACCGGGCCACGTCCGGGCGGGTGCCGCTCATCGCCATCTCGCACGCACAGCACCGGGCCGCACCGGACCTGCCGGTCGCCCGGGTGATCCACCACGGCGTCGAGGCGGCCCAGTTCCCGTTCGGCGACGGTGCGGGCGACGCCGAGGGCCCCTACGTCCTGTTCCTCGGCCGGATGGCCGACGACAAGGGCTGCCACCGGGCCATCGAAGTGGCCCGTCGGGCCGGTTTCCGGATCCTGATGGCGGCCAAGATGCGCGAGCCGTGGGAGATGCAGTACTTCGCCGACAAGGTGGAGCCGCTCCTCGGCCCGGACGCCGTCTACCTGGGCGAGGTCTCCCACGAGCGCAAGCTCGAGCTCCTGGCCGGCGCCTCGGCCCTGCTCTTCCCCATCCGCTGGAACGAGCCCTTCGGCATGGTGATGATCGAGGCCATGGCGTGCGGCACCCCGGTCCTGGCCTTCCCGGAGGGAGCGGCGCCCGAAGTGGTCTCCCACGGGACCACCGGGTTCCTGTGTGATGACGAGGACGCCATGGTCGAGGCACTGGGCCGGCTCGACGAGCTGAAGCGCCGGGACTGCCGCCTGGCGGTCGAGGGCTACTTCTCCACCCACCGGATGGTGGCCGAGCACGTCCAGCTCTTCGAGTCGATGCTCGCCTGACCGGCGCCGGGCCGCAGGTTGAGCGCCTCCCCCGATTGCGAGGGCGACGACCGGCAACGGCGGTTCAGTCGCCCTTGTTGCGGAAGATCAGCCAGCCGATCACCAGGACGAGCGCCACCAGACCGGCGATCTCGACGACGCCCCAGACGAGGCTCACGAGGAAGTGGAGCAGGCCGAGCAGGAACCACACGATCACCACGACGCCCACGACGAGAGCGACCTTGGAGAGTGTCGAGCGCCCGGATCCCGAATCGCTGTCGTCAGCCATCGTCCCAGCGTAACCCCCCTGGGTCGCGATCAGACCGCGGCGCGGTGCTACGGTCCGTCGATGTCCCTGCGTGCCCGCCGCCAGGAGCTGATCGACCGCACCGACCTCGGTGGTGACGCCTTCTGCCGGGCCTATGCAGCGGCGGCCGACGAGTGGCTGACCGGGCTCTTCGACGAGGCCTGCGGGGGTGACGTCCGAAGTATGGCCCTGGTGGCCGTCGGCGGCTACGGCAGGGGGGAGCTCTGCCCCTTCAGCGACCTCGACGTGGTCCTGCTCCACAAGGGCCGCAAGGACATCTCGACCATCGCCGACCGCATCTGGTACCCGGTGTGGGACGAGGGCATCTCGCTCGACCACAGCGTCCGCAAGCCGTCCGAGGCCCTGGACATGGCCGCCGATGACCTGCGTGTCGCGCTCGGCCTGCTCGATGGCCGGGTCATCTGTGGCGAGGCGAAGGTGGCCGAGCCCGTCCTCGAGGGCGCCCGCGAGCGATGGGTGCGCCAGAAGCCGCCCTGGCTCGGCGTGCTGGCCGAAGGTGTCGCCGAGCGCCACGCCGCCTACGGCGATGTCGGTTTCCTGCTCGAGCCCGACCTGAAGGAGTCCCACGGCGGCCTCCGGGACATCGCCGCACTGGCCGCCATGATGGAGGCCGTCCCCGTGCTGGCCGACTACGTCGACACCGTGGCCATCGAGTCGTCCAGGGCCATGCTGACCGCCACCCGGGTCGAGCTCCACCGTCGGGCCGGACGCGAGCTCAACAAGCTGCTCCTCCAGGAGCAGGAACAGGTGGCGAAGGCCATGGGCCTCGACGACGCCGACGCGCTGATGTTCGCGGTGGCCACCGCTGGCCGCACGGTGGCGTGGGAGGGGGACGACGCCTGGCGACGCCGCGGCGCCTGGTCGCGGGCCCAGGGGGCGCGGGGCCTGCGGCGCAAGGAGCGTGGCGGTGCGCCGGAGGTCACCGTCCTGGCCGGCGAGGCCGGCATCGGCACGACCGTCGACGAGGTCGTCCTGCTGGACGACGCCGACGTGGCCGGCGACCCGTCGCTGTCGCTGCGCCTGGCCGCGGTGGCGGCCGAGCGCAACCTGCCCATCTCGCGCACTGCGCTCAACCTCCTCGGACGACGGGCCCCCGAGGCGCCGGTCCCGTGGACCGACGCCCTGCGCGGGACACTCGTGCGGGTGCTCGCCACGGGCCCTGCCGCCATCCCGGCGCTCGAGGCCATCGACCAGCGACGCCTGCTCGAGCATTACCTGCCCGAATGGGGCAACGTGCGCAACAAGCCCCAGCGCAACCCGTACCACCGCTTCACGGTCGACCGGCACCTCCTCGAGGCCACGGCCAACGCCGCGACCATGGCCCACCGCGTCAACCGGGTCGACCTCCTGCTCCTCGGGACCCTGCTCCACGACATCGGCAAGGGCTTCCCGGGAGACCACACCGACGTCGGCATGGTGGTGGCTGCTGACATCGCCGTACGGATGGGGCTCCCGCCCGAGGACGTGGCCACCATCGTCAACATGGTCCGCCTCCACCTCCTGTTGCCCGACACGGCCACCCGCCGGGACCTCGACGACCCGGCGACGGCCCGCAAGGTGGCCGACGACGTGGGCGACCGGCTGACCCTCGACCTCCTGGCCGTCATGGTCGAGGCGGACAGCCTGGCCACCGGACCATCGGCCTGGGGCACCTGGAAGGCAGGGCTGGTGGCCGACCTGGTCGAGCGGGCCCGTCAGCTGCTGGCGGGTGAGCCCGTCGCCCCGCCGACGCCGATCATCAACGAGGACCTCGAGGTGGTCATGGACACCGTCCGCACCCACGGGGTGCCGGCGCTGTCGCTCTCGATCGAGCCGCCCCTGGTCACGGTGGTGGCCCCCGACCGGTTCGGGCTCCTGGCCGAGGTGACGGGGGTGCTGGCGCTCCACGGTCTCAACGTCCGGTCCGCCGTCGTGGCCGGCGAGCACGGCGTGGCGGTCGAGACCTTCACGGTGGAGCCCGACCGGGGCCGCTGGCCGGTGGCGGCCAAGCTGTCGAACGACCTGGCCGCCGTCATGGACGGTCGTCTCGACGTCGACGCGCAGCTCGACGCCCGGGCCCACACCTACCGCAACGCCGGCCGGGCCAGGGTCGCCCAGCTGGTGTCCACCCAGGTCACGATCGACAACAACGCCTCAGCCACGGCCACGGTGGTCGAGGTGCGTGCCGAGGACATCGTCGGCCAGCTCCACCGGATCACCCGGGCCCTGGTCGAGTGCCACCTCGACGTGACGTCGGCCAAGGTCTCCACCTTCGGGTCGGCCGTGGTCGACGCCTTCTACGTGCGGGGCCCCGACGGCAGGAAACTGACCGAGGCCTCCCAGATCGCCACCGTCGAGCGGGCCGTCGAGCGGGCCGTCGAGGCCGGGGTGCGTACGTCGACTCCGGAGTGAACGGGAACTGCAACCAATTGCCCCTCAATACCAGGCGAAACGGGGGGGGTTCGCCTGGTAGATTGAAGCAGAACTCCCATGTCCGGTGCCCACTCCTCCTCCCGATCCCACCGCCGTGCGCGCAGCGCGTCGAGCCGCGCCACCTGGCGTCGCCTCGTGATCGCCGGCGTCGGCATCATCGTGGTGGCCCTCGTGGCCGGAGCGACGATCGTCAGCCGCTCGGGAGCCAAGGTCTCGGCCACGCCGACGACGACCCCGTCCGCCCAGGCGGCCGCCTCCAAGCAGCCGCTCGAGGTCGTGGCCGTCACGCCGGTGGACGGCACGACCGGGGTGCCCAGCGACGCCACGGTCACCGTCAAGTACTCCGTGCCCCTGTCGGCACACTCGCCGGTTCCCACTCTGACCCCGGCCGTGGCCGGTTCGTGGCAACAGGTCGACCCGACGACGATGGTGTTCGTGGCCGCCGCGCCGCTCGTGCCCTCAAGCACCGAGACCGTCACCGTGCCCGCCGGCGCAGGCGGCATCCTCGGAGCCGGCGGACAGACCCTGGCCCAGGGGGCGACGGTCCACTTCGCAGTGGCCGACGGCAGCACCCTGCGCCTGCAGCAACTGCTGGCCCAGCTCGCTTACCTGCCGGTCAGCTTCACGCCGGCCCGGCCCCTGGCGGCCCCCCAGGAGCTGGCCCAGCCACAGGAGGGCACCTTCGCCTGGCGGTTCACCGAGCCGGCCACCCTGACGGCCCAGTGGACACCGGGACAGGCCAACGTCATCACCAAGGGCGCGGTCATGGCCTTCGAGGACAAGCACGGCATGAAGACCGACGGCGAGGCGGGACCGGCCGTGTGGGGTGCACTGCTCGCCGACGTGACCGCCGGCACCGTCGACACCGCCGCCTACAACTACGTCTACGTGAGCAAGACCCTGCCGGAGCGGGCCACCGTCTACTCGAACGGGAACGCGGTGTACTCGACGCTGGCCAATACCGGCGTGACCGGCGCCGAGACGGCGGACGGCACGTTCCCCGTCTTCGAGCACCTGACGTCGGCCACCATGTCCGGCACCAACCCGGATGGCACGAAGTACCACGATCCGGGCATCCCCTGGGTGAGTTACTTCAACGGGGGTGACGCCCTCCACGGCTACGTGCGTGGTAGCTACGGCTACCCCCAGAGCGACGGCTGTGTCGAGATGCCCCCGGCCAACGCCGGCGTGGTGTTCCCGTACACGCCGATCGGCACCCTCGTCACCGTCAGCTGAACCAACGGTTCGATCCGGCCCGGAACTCCGGTGGCCCTGCGGGTCAGTGGGCCGAGGGGAACTCCGGTGGACGACGCTCCCGGACCGCCTGCAGCCCTTCGGCGGCGTCGGGGCCGAGGAAGCCCAGCATCTCGAGGGCCAGCGACTCGCCGAAGACCGGTGCCGCCTGCAGCATCCACTGGTTCATCGCGCGCTTCGTCCACTGCACCGCCGTCCGGCTGCCGGCCGCCAGCTTCCCGGCGATGGCCAGCGCCTCGGTGAGCACTCCGTCGTCGGGCACGCACCGGGTGACGAGGCCGATCCGCTCGGCTTCCCGACCGTCCACGAAGTCGGCGGTCATCAGGTAGTACTTGGCCCTGGCCATACCGCACAGCAGCGGCCACAGCAGCGCAGCGTGGTCGCCGGCCGCGACGCCTAGCCGGGCATGGCCGTCCGACAGGCGGGCTCCCTCCCCCATCACGCTCACGTCGGCCAGCAGGGCGACGGGCAGGCCGGCACCGACGGCCACCCCGTTGATGGCCGACACGATCGGCTTGACCGAGGCCAGCATCTCGTCGACCACCGCCTTGGCGTCCCGCCACTGCAGGAGCGCGTAGGCGTAGTCGGTGGTCATCTGCTCGATCATGGCCAGGTCGCCCCCGGCGCTGAACGCCTTGCCCGAGCCGGTGATGACCGAGACGGCCACCGAGTCGTCGGCGTCGACGACCCGCCACACCTGGCTGAACTCACGGTGCAGCCTCTCGTTCGCGGCGTTGAGCACCTCGGGACGGTCGATGGTGATGAGCAGCACCCCGTCCGCCGGCCGTTCGAACCGGAGGTGGGCGAAGTCGTCGTAGGTGGCGAAGATGGACGGGGTCGCGTCGGTCATGCGTGCATCATGGCGCGGCCCGGGGCGGCCCGGGGCGCTCAGGTGCCGAGCAGGGGGTGCTCCAGGCCGAGCTCGGCCAGCGTTCGGCCCGGCTCCCTCGGCTCGACGACGGCCGGGTCCGCGCCCTCGAGCCGGAACACGTAGAGGTTCCAGTAGGGGGCGAGGTCGGCCGGCTCGATGTCGACGTAGAGCCGCTCCTCCACGTCGACGCACCGGGTGAACCCGGCCTCGGCGAACCGCTCGGTCCACCACTCGAACGAGGCGATGCAGAGGTGACCCTCCACGAGCTCACCCTCGGCGTCCACGGCCAGGTCAGGCTCGGGAACCGGCCCCCGGTAGTCCGGTCCCAGGCCGTAGTAGTGCTCGACCCGCTCGGGGCGGACCTTGCCCTCGACGTGCCCGTCGGGTCCGGACCGGTTCGGGCCGAAGGACGGGATCGTGGCGTACAGGTAGCCGCCGCACACCCGGGCCAGCTCCGCCAGAGCGTCGGGCACGCGGTCAGGCGGCAGGTGCTCCAGGATCTCCAGCGAGGTCACCAGGTCGAAGGCGCCGTCGGGCCAGGGCAGTCCGGCGAAGAGGTTGGCCACCCGGACGTGGCCGACCGCCCCGGGGGCGGCGTGGTCGATGGCGTAGGCGCTGAGGTCGCAGCCCTGGGCCTCGATCCCACGCTCACGCAGGACCTCGACGAGGTACCCGGTGGCACAGCCCACGTCGAGGGACGTGGCCACCCGGAAGTTGCGCCAGAGGAGCCAACCGGCGATGTCGGCGTTGGAGGCGATCCGGTCGTAGCGGGCGTAGCCCGAACGGCCCTCGCGGTCACCCAGGGCGTCCCGGCCCTCGCCGAAGTAGGAGCCCCCATAGGCATCGGGCACGCCGGCACGCCGTGCTTCGGATGCTGCCGCTGCCCGCTCGGACACGGCGGTCAGCTCACCCCCGACCCGGGCCAGCACGGCCCGGAGCCGGTCATGGCCGGCGGCCACGTCGATCAACGCCCGGCGGGCCGATTCGGCCGCGGTGCGCACCCGGGGCGAGGTCATGAACCGGTCACCTCGTCACCGTCGGCCGTCAGGCGCTCGGCCAGGGCGCGGAAGGCCCGGCCCCGATGGGAGACGGCGTGCTTCTCGTCGGCGGACATCTCGGCGAAGGTCCTGCCGTCGAACCCGTCGGGTGCGAACACCGGGTCGTAGCCGAATCCGCCCGTGCCACGGGCCTCGGGGGTGATGACCCCGGTCACCTCGCCCTCCACCCAGGCCTCGGTGCCGTCGGGACGGGCCACGAAGGCCACACTGAGGAAGCGGGCCCGTCGGGCATCCGGCTCCACCGCCCCGACGCGCTCGAGCTCGGACAGGAGCTTGGCGACGTTGGCGGCGTAGCTGGCGCCCTCACCGGCGAACCTCGCCGAGTAGACACCGGGTGCCCCGTCGAGGGCCTCCACCTCGAGCCCGGTGTCGTCGGCAACGGCCGACTGCCCCGTCGCCTCGCACAGCGCCCGGGCCTTGAGCCGGGCGTTGTCCTCCAGCGTCTCGCCCGTCTCCTCGACGTCGGGGACGTCGGCCGGGCGGGGTACCAGGGTGAGTCCCGGCACGGCGCCGAGGATGTCGGCGATCTCGGCCGCCTTGTCGACATTGGCGCTGGCCAGCACGTACGTGTGCCCGGGCATCGCGTCCACGCCGCCGGTCAACGCGGCGTCGGGGGCTCGGCCAGTGTGGCCGTCTGCAGGTCGAGGAGCTCGGCGATGCCGTGCTCGGCCAGGCTGAGCATCTCGTCGAGCTCCGCCTTGGTGAACGGCATGCCTTCGGCGGTGCCCTGGACCTCGATGAAGCGGCCCGACGACGTCATGACCACGTTCATGTCGACCTCGGCCCGGCTGTCCTCCTCGTAGGGGAGGTCGAGCATGCAGACGCCGTCGACGACCCCGACCGACACGGCGGCCACGGCCTCGGTCAGCGGGTTGGCCCGGAGGGTGCCCTTCTGGACCAGGCGGGACATGGCATCGTGGAGGGCGACGTAGGCGCCGCAGATCGACGCCGTGCGGGTGCCACCGTCGGCCTGGAGCACGTCGCAGTCCACGGTGACCTGGATCTCGCCGAGGGCCACCATGTCGCACACCGAGCGCAGGGAGCGGCCGATGAGCCGCTGGATCTCCTGGGTCCGACCCGACTGCTTGCCCTTGGCGGCTTCGCGGGTGACGCGCTCACCCGTCGACCCCGGCAGCAGCGAGTACTCGGCCGTCACCCATCCCTTGCCCGAGCCCCGCATCCACGGTGGCACCCGCTCCTCGACGGAGGCGGTGCAGAGCACCCGGGTGCGCCCCATGGACACCAGCACCGAGCCCGGGGCGAAGACGGTGAAGTCCCGCTCGAACGACGCCGTCCGCAGCTCGTCGATCCCCCTGCCGTCGGCCCGCTTGGTCGTTCCGCTCACAGTGTGAATTCCTTTCCGATCGCTGCCTGCTCCACCGGGCCGCCGAAGGCGGCCTCGGCCTCCTCGGCCACCGCCCGGGCGTCGACCGTCGGCCACCGGTGGGTGATGACCAGCCGCTGGGCACCTGCCGCACGTGCGGCGGCACCGGACTGGCGGCCGCTCAGGTGCCGGGCGGTCCCTTCGTGCTCGGCCGTGTAGGTGGCTTCGCACAGCAGCAGGTCGAGCCCGCTGCCGAGCACCTCCGGGAACCATTCCGGCCCGGTGTCGGCAGAGTAGCCGAGCGCCCGGCCACCCCCGTCGATGCGTACGGCCAGCGTCTCCTCGGCGTGGTCCGTGCGGTGGAAGGCGCACGAGGCCTCGCCGATGCCCGCCCGTGATCCGTGGGTGACCTCGTGCCACTCGAGCAGTGGGGTCCGCTCCGGGTCCGCCCGCTCGGCCACCCGCGCCGGGGCGTAGACGGGCAGCGGGCTACGGCGCCCGCCGAACCGGGCCTGGGTCTCCATCGCATAGAGGTCGGTCCAGTGGTCGGTGTGGTGGTGGCTGATGACGACGGCGTCGACCTCGGAGGGCTCGATGAGCGTCTGGAGCACGGCGAATGTGCCGGGGCCGGCGTCGAGGAGGAGGATCGTTCCACCCACCCGCACGAGGTAGCCACTGCCGGCGCCTCCGGGGCCGGGCCAGCTGCCGTCGCAGCCCAGGACGGTCAGGACCACCTCGTCGCCGGGGTCGGGGGCGGGGGCGGCACTGCGTGCGGCGGCTCGTCCCATCGTTGCAGGCTACGCCGTACCGCAGCCGACCGGGAGCAGCAACAGACGCACCCCTAGAAGTAGGTGATCTGCTTGGCCCGGGCCTCGACGGTGTCCAGGTCGTCGGTCCAGGCCCCGGTGGAGAGGTACTTCCACCCGGCGTCGCAGCACACGGTGACGATCACGCCCGACTCCAGCGTGGCGGCCGTCCGGACGGCACCGGCCAGGATGGCGCCCGAGGAGATCCCGGCGAAGATGCCGACCTCCGTCAACCGCCGGGTCCACTCGATGGACTCGCGTGGTCGCACGATCCGCTTGCCGTCGAGGAGGTCGGCGCCGTGGTTCTCCAGGAAGATCGGCGGGATGTACCCGTCGCCGAGGTTCCGCAGCCCGTCGACCATCTCACCGGCCGGCGGCTCGATGGCCAGCACCTTGATGTCGGGGTTCTGCTCCTTCAGGTACCGGCCGACGCCGAGCAGGGTGCCCGACGTGCCGAGTCCGGCCACGAAGTGGGTCACCTCGGGGCAGTCCTTCCAGATCTCCGGTCCGGTGCCCTCGTAGTGGGCCCGCGGGTTGGCCGGATTGGCGTATTGGTAGAGGAAGGTCCACTCGGGATGCTCCGCGGCCAGCGCTCGGGCCCGGCGGACGGCGCCGTTCGACCCCTCGGCGCCGGGCGACTCGATGATCTCGGCCCCCCAGGACTCGAGCAGTTGACGGCGCTCGATGGAGACGTTGGTGGCCAGGACCACCTTGAGCTTGTAGCCCTTGATCTTGCAGACCAGCGCCAGGCCGATGCCGGTGTTGCCCGACGACGGCTCGATCAGGGTGGCACCGGGGGTGAGGGTGCCGTCCGCCTCGGCCGCCTCGATCATGGCCAGGGCGATCCGGTCCTTGACGGAGCCGCCCGGGTTCTGGCCCTCGAGTTTCATGAGGATCCGGACGTCCGGGTTCGGGCTCAGGGCCGAGATGTCGACCAGGGGCGTGTTCCCGATCAGGTCGAGGACCGAGCCGTAGGCGGTCATGGGCGGCGGGGTGCCCCGGGGCCGAAGGCTCCGCCGGCCACGGCCGGGAGGATGGACAGTTCGTCGGTGGCGCCCACGGCGGTGTCGACCCCGGACAGGTACCGGACGTCGTCGTCGTTGAGGTACACGTTCACGAACTTGTGCAGGGAGCCCGAGTCGTCGATGACCTGGCCGGTCATCCCGGGGTACTGCGCCACCAGCGCGGTGAGGACCTCGCCCACGGTGGCGCCTTCGACGGCCACCGAGCGGTCGCCGCCGGCCTGGGGCCGGAGCACGGTCGGGAGGTTCACTTGGACGGGCACGTGGGCTCCTTTGGTTCCGGGGCCCGAACGGGACCGGGTGGTGCTGGCGGGTGGGACCGACCGGGTCCGCACTGGCGGCTCGGCGGGGTCTGTCGAAACTTGACCTGTCAGGTGGGGATTCTATCTTCCGAGCAGGTGGACCGGTTCCTCTTCGATCGCCCCGTCCACGATCCGGTAGCTGCGGACCACCGGCTCGGTGTCGCGCAGGGACACCAGGACGTAGTGCCAGCTCGGGTCCGGGGCCTGGGCCACGTCGGTGGGCGACGGATAGGCATCGGTGTGGGTGTGGGAGTGGAAGACCCCGATGATCGAGCCGCCGGCGGTCTCGGCGTCCCTGTCGGCCCGCAGGTGCTCCTTTGGGTCGACGGTGTAGAGCTTGGCGGAGGCCGCCAGGTTCCGTGTCGGGTAGCACGTGGTCGCACGCCCCGTGTCGAGGTCGCCACCGAGCAGGCCGCAGGCCTCGTCGGGCAGGCCGACCAGGCAGTGGGCCACCATGTGGTCGTGGACGGCGCGGGGCAGCGTGAGCATCGTCGACCACGCTAGAGGAACCCGGTCGGCGGTCGGGCGACTACCGTCGACTGGCGTGGCCGCAGCGAAGAAGAAGCAGGCCGCCCCGTCGGGCGGCAAGGGCGCCAAGGACGCCGCCCGGGAGCGCAACCGCCTGGTGGCGTCAAACCGACGCGCCCGCCACGACTACGAGATCGTGGACACGCTCGAGTGCGGGATCGTGCTCCAGGGGTCCGAGGTGAAATCGTTGCGCGAGGGCAGGATCGCACTGCAGGACTCCTACGCCCGGATCGACGACGGCGAGCTGTGGCTCTTCGGAGTGCACATCCCCCCGTACGCCCAGGCCAACGGGTTCGGTGCCCACGACCCGGACCGGCGGCGCAAGCTCCTGGTCCACCGGCGCCAGATCGACGAATGGATGGGCAAGTCCAAGCAGAGCTCGCTGACCATGGTCCCGCTGTCGATCTACTTCAAGGACGGCCGAGCCAAGGTCGAGCTGGCCCTGGCCCGGGGCCGGCGCCAGTACGACAAGCGGCACGCCATCGCCGCACGGGACGCCGGACGTGACGCCGCACGCGAGGCCCGCTCGGTCGCCAAGCTCCGCACCTGAGCCGGACGCCGGTCCCGGTGGCGCCTGCAGGCTGTGCGCCCAGATCGCGTGTCCGGGCGACGCCTGCGGGCGGTACGCTGGATACCTGGCCGCACACGTCGTGCGCTCAGTGGAGGAACCCGAGGGGGTGACAGGCTTCGACTCTGGTCGTCGATGTAGGAGAAGCGAGCCGTGGTCTCCGGAGCCACGTTAAAGAGCCGGAACCAAAAACAAACGCCGAGCCTCAGCTCGCGCTCGCAGCCTAGAAACTGCGACGTCCTCCTGGTCTAAGCCCCACGGGTCAGAACAGGGCGCCATCTAGTGGGGCTCACCTGAACGATTGCGCCGACGGGCCGTCAGGGACAGTTCAGTCGGCTACGGACCCGACCTGCCGCCGGTAGCGGGACGGGTCCCGACAATCTACCGCCGGCTGCGCTCGGAGAAGACCTATTGAGAAGCCGGAGGACGCGGGTTCGATTCCCGCCACCTCCACGATGCCCTGGCCTGTTTTCCCGCAGGTCAGGGCATTGTCGCGTCCGACTGACCCATGGTTCGCCGAATGGCCGTCGAGATGTCAACACCTGGTGCGAATAGTTGGACAGTGTGAAAGTTCGCCCGTCCGATCCCATCTAACCTCGGGTGGATGGACGAAGCCATCGAGCGGGTCATCGGCGACATGTACCGCTTCACGGAGGCCGGCGACCGGCTCATCGAGCGGATGCAGGTCCAGAGCAGGTGGAACCTGGAGGACATCGACCGGCTCCGCACCGGGTTCACCATCATGGCGTCGATCGACGCCGGCGACTCCGCTGCTCGCAGCCGCGACCTGACGCGCGTCATGGCCGAGTTCGAGGAGAGCCGGCGGGCCATCCGGTCCTCGGTGGTGGCCGCCGCACTGGCCGAGGGCGCCTCGGTCACCCAGATCAGCGGGATCTTCGGCGTGTCGCGCCAGCTGGCCAACCGGTTCGTCAAGGAGTGCAGGGCACGGGAACAGCAGCAGATCGACCAGCTGTCGCCGCCCCAATCCATCTGAAGCAAGCCGCCAGACCCGGGCCGCAGCTCCGACTACCGGGAGCAGGACCTCATTCGAGGTCGGACGAACCGGCCCTGGCCTCGATCGGTGGCGCCACGCCAGACGTACCCGACTCCCCTTCCGGACCTCCCTCGGGCAGCGTGTCGACCCCCGACTCCCACGGCCGCACGTAGGCCAGGTAGAACACGGCTGCCCCGAGGAGGGTGGCACACAGGACCCACCCGAGGGCGGTGGTGCCGAGTCCGGCGTACTTGAGGCCGGAGGCGAAGATCACGAAGGTGATGGCCGGGCGGATGTACTTGTCCGGCGCACGGGACGACAGGAAGGCGCCGACCAGCACGGCCGGAACGCTGCCGATGATGATCGACGTCGTCACCGAGAACTCGACGTGACCGAAGATGAGTGCGCCGAGCGCGGCGGCCATGGTCAGGGGCACCGCCTGGGTCAGGTCGGTCCCGACCAGCTGGTTGGCACCGAGCATCGGGTACAGGAAGAGGAGCAGGACGATCATCAGAGAGCCCGACCCCACGGAGGTCAGGCCGACGATGACGCCGCCGACCATGCCGATGATGACGGTCGGAATCGGCTTCACCTCGAGCTGGTGGACGATCGTCGTGCGACCCCTGCCCGAGCGCCGGTCGAGGTAGTAGCGCAGCACCATGGCTGCCGCACCGAGCAGCAGCGCCGCCCCGAGGATCTTCTCGATGTTGTCCTGGGACGTCTTGGCGTGGCCCATCAGATGGAGCAGGTAGGCGCCCACGAACGCCATGGGCACCGAACCGAGCACCATCCAACCCACGAGGCGGAAGTTGACCGTCTTCTTGGAGATGTGGACGGCGGCGCCGAACGGTCGCATGAAGACTGCAGCCACCAGGTCGCTGGAGATGGCCGCAGACGGCTTGATCCCGAAGAGGAGAATGAGCATCGGGGTCATCAGTGCCCCACCTCCGGCCCCGGTGAGTCCCACCAGGAACCCCACGACGGCGCTGCCCAACACGATGTACGGGTCGATGTTCATCGACATGCCCCTCTCAATGCCCTACTAGCACCGTAGGCAAACTTGGGACACAAGGCAATTGCCTCTCGACGTGCAGCTGAAGGGCTGACCTGGGGACTTCCGTGCGTCAGGCCTGGTCCTGGAATCGGCCGAAGCGCTCGTCGTAGTCGCGCAGCCGGCTGGCCAGGGCTCCCATGATTCCGAGGGCGAAGGTCGGTGATTCGTGGACGAGGAAGAGGAAGGTCCTGCGGTCGATGTCGGCGAGGGCCGTATCGGTCGTGGCAACTGCGGTCACGTTGCGCGGCAGGTGGTCGATCAGCGCCCGTTCGCCGAAGACGTCGTCAGGCCCGAGTACGGCCACCACCAGCGAGCCCTTGCGCAGTTCGACGGTGCCGGACATGATCCCGTACATGTGCGACCCCGGGTCGCCCTCGGCGTAGATGACATCGCCTGCAGCCACCGTACGGTGCTCGGGAGCGTTCAGGAACAGGCTCGTCGTGGCCATGGGGCACCTCTTCCGTTCCGGTCGCCGGGTTGACGCAGGCGAGCGTACCGGACCCGGACCGGCCGCGGTCGAGGACCGACCGTCGTCACGGGCCAGTGGACCTCACGGCAGCCGATAGTTTTGTGGTCGTCCCACCCCGGCACGGCGGTGGATGCCACCGACCGAGGGAGCGAGAGACGATGCCAGGCCTTGAGCGACTGCCCGCACCGTCGCCCGAAGACGCGGCAGTCGTCGTCGAGGCACCCGGCGACGGTCCCGGGTACTGGGCCGGCGGCCCCAGCGCCGTGCTCGACGACGACGGCACGTTCTGGCTGGCCTACCGCCTCCGGCGGCCCCACGGCGACGGCCGGGGCTACGCCAATGTCATCGCTCGGTCCTCTGACGGCGTGGAGTTCGAGACGGTGGACGTCCTCCACCGCGACGATTTCGACTGCGATTCCTTGGAGCGACCGGCCCTCGTCCACCTGCCGGACGGGACGTGGCGGGTGTATGTGAGCTGTGCGACCCCGGACTCGTTCCACTGGCGGGTCGACGCCGTCGATGCATCCGACCCGTCGCAGCTGTCATCGGCGGTGCCGACCACGGTCCTGCCGGGTGACCCGGAGGTCATGGCGGTCAAGGACCCGGTGGTGAAGCTGGTCGACGGGCAGTGGCACCTCTGGCTCTGCTGCCACCCCCTCGATCTCCCCGACGACACCGACCGCATGCACACCGATTACGGCACCAGTGTCGACGGCATCCACTGGGAGCTCGACGGGACCGCGCTGACCGGCACCCCGGGCCGGTGGGACCAGCGAGGAGCCCGGGTGGCCGACGTGGTGCCGGGAGCCGGGGGCTGGCTCGCCTACTACGACGGACGATCCTCCAAGGAGGAGAACGCCGAGGAGCGCACCGGGACGGCCTCCGGGACGGAGCCGGGCCATCTGGTGGCCGACCCGGTGGTCGTCGGCACCGGGCCCGACGGGGCGTGGTCGCTCCGCTACACCTCGATCGTGGAGCTGCCCGAAGGCGGACTGCGCCTCTTCTACGAAACGAGGCGCCGCGACGGTGCCCACGACTTGCGCACCGAGTACGTGCCGCCCTCGCGGTAGGTGCGCCACAGCTCGAGGTCCCACCCCGTCTCGGACTCGACCACGGCGATGTCGTCAGCGAAGTAGTCGATGAGCGCCGCCCGGTCCTGCTCGGCCAGCTCCGGGCGGTGCTGCGGGGTCCGCTGGATCAGGAACTGCAGGGGGAGGCTGGCCTTGCGCCACACCTGGGGAGGGAAGTGGCTCCCGACCGAGGCCCCCAATCGGAACGTCTCCTGCAGGACCCGCGTGTAGAGCGACGGGCGCACGTAGACGCCGACGTTGCGGGGTGGCGCCTCCTCGAGGACACCCTCCTCGACCCCGAGGAACCGGCACACGGCGTCCAGGGTCTCGGCTGGCTCGTCCACCAGTGACTTGTACCGGATGATGTGGAGCTGCTCGGGGGCGAACAGGGTGCGCAGGTGCTGGATCTGGTGGCCGTAACGACCGGTTTCCAGGTAGCGCCAGATGGGACCCCACCCGGCCTCGCGCCTACCCGGCTCCTCGGCACAGGCGGTCAGGAAGTCGCGTTCAGGTTCGAGGCCGTCGGCCCACAGGTGGGCCCAGTTGGAGTACGCACGGTCGACCGGGTCGCGCAGGACCATGATCAGCTTGGCGTCCGGAACCGCCTCCGCAATCCGCCGGTGGGCGTCCAGGTCCTGGAGGTAGAACGCGGTGCTCTCCCCCCGCAATGCGCCCTCGGGCGCCCCGTCGAAGAGCCGCTCGTACTCGTCGGGCCGCCACACCCACTCACGTGCGCTGTGGGCGTCGCCTGGCCCCGTCTGACGCGGGGGCGGCCCGTCGCACAGAAAGTATTTGGGTTCCTTCACCGACGACAGGTAGAGCTGCGGGTGGTCTGCCAGTGCGGCGTGCAGCGCCGTGGTCCCCGATTTGGGGGCACCGATGATGAAGAATTCCGGGAGCTCCACGGGTCAGCCGGCCGACCGTACCACCCGGCCCAACCGGGTGCTCGCAACCCGACGGCGCGCACGCTCACCGTGGAGCACGGTGCCGAGCGCAGTTGCCACCAGGACGAGGTCGGCAGAGCCTGCCACGTAGTGCCACACCGGACCGCCGACGACCAGTGCCGTGCATGTCGTCACCGTGACCGCCACGGCCACCACGGTGACGATGTCACCTGCCACGAACCAACCCCTTGCCTGATCGGTCGCGGTGAGGACCACGGCGGCCACGGGTACGAGGAGCGCCGCCACGGCCAGTCCGGCAGTCCCGAAGACGAGCGAGCTGACCGCCGAGGCGCCGAGGTGGATCACCCCGAGCCAGCGATACCCCTCGACGAGGAAGACCGCAGCCAGCATGGCCAGGCCCGGGGCCCGCACCAGTGACCCGAGTCCCCCGGTCGTGCCATCCGGCACCGTACCGGTCTCGTGCTCGATCGGGGTCCAGTCATCCACGACGCGGCCCGGTGACCGTTGGGCGCCTGCGTCGCGACCCGAGCAGACGTCGGCAGTGGGACTGTCGAGGACGAGGCTCCTGCCGGTGCTCGGGAGATCCATGCGTTTCGGCCTTTCACCATAAACCCTAGCGATTTGGTCAACATTAGCGAAGTCGAGTCCGTGGGTCAACAATCCTCGAGCGGGCCTCCCCCGCCCCTTCTCTACCCGGGTAGGCGGACGATCGGACTCAACGGGACTTCCAGGCCTCCGGGTCCGAGGTCAGGGACCGGACATTTGCGGGCAGGTCACCCGAAACGATCCCGGCGATCGTCACCTCGTCGAGCACCGACCGCAGGCTGGCCCGCACCGCGACCCACACGGCCTGCAGGTTCTCGGCCGCCCCCTCGTAGTTGGCGGCCTCCGGTCGCAGGCCGCGGATCTCGGCGAGCGGGCCGTCGAGCGGGCGGATCACATCGGCCACGGTGATCTCCGCCGCCGGGCGGCCGAGGCGATAGCCGCCGTCGGGACCACGCTGACTGGTGAGGAGGCCCGCCCGGCGCATGTCGTTGAGGATGCTCTCCAGGAACTTCGCCGGCAGGCCCTGCGAGATGGCGAGCGCCTCCGCCGTCAGCGCCGTGTCCGCGTCCGCCAGGGAGCACAAGGCGCGGACGGCGTAGTCAACCTTGGCGGAGATGTACATGACGGTGATTCTTCCAGACGCGGACGCACCACCCCGTGACAAGCCCGGGCGTGCGGTCCCCGATCGCCGATCGACGCGTGCCCGTGGGCACCATCGAGGTGGTCAGTAGACGTTCGGGACGAGGCGCATCGCCGCGTTGCCGATCGCCCAGAGGATGGCGAAGAGCACCGGTGCGCCGACCAGCCAGGTCCGCAGTAGGCCCCACCGGTACCAGGCGCGCCAGACCAGCGCCGATGCCCCGGTCAGCACCGCCACCCAGAACAGGAGCGGGAGCCATCCCGACGGGTCGTTATGCCCCTGGACCGCTGCCCCCACCACCGTCCTCGGCCGGCCGTGGGGGGCCGGTACGGCGGCACCGTCCAGTCGTGCCACTACGTAGACCAGGTTGCTGGACGTGAGCTTCCCGGCCCATCCGGACCCTTCCGACGTGACCAGGACGAGCAGGCTGCTGTTCGACCGGAACGTCGGTAACGCGTGGCCGATCGCCACATGGCCCACCACCGAGTAGCGGAACGCACCCTGCCCGGTACGGACGCGAACGACCTCACCCCGACGGAGTGCGGCGATGCCGGCGAACGGCGCGCCGGCGGTGACGGACCTGCCGACCACGACGGATGCCCCCTTCTGACCCGGGAGCGGCGTGTCCGACCGGTGCCCGGGCCCCGCGAGGAGGTCGCCGGACGTGGTGCCCTCCACCACCACGACGCGGTGCAGGCCGGCTGCGGGGGCATCGACCAGCGCGACCGGCGTGCCGGGACGGATGACGCCGCCGATGCTCGGCGCCACCGTGCTCGACGGGTCGAGCAGCCCTCGGAAGTCGGCATAGAGCAGGTGCTGGCTCCGCTGTTCCTGCAGCCCGCTGAGGCCGAAGGCGAACACCCCGATGAACAGCGCCGCGACGCTGCAGACCATCCCGAAGGCCATCACCAGTTGGAGCAGCCCCGGCCTCGGGGGACCCGTCCGGACCGGACCGGACGCGACGAACTCGGTTCCGGGGGACGACGGATCGTCGTCGGCGTACACCCGGCCGACGTCGTCCGACCCGACCGGGACGATGCCGATCACCATCGCCCGCGGCGCCTTCCGAAGGTGAACAGGGCCGGGATCAGCAGCACGCCGGCCAGCGCCAGCGCCAGCACGAGCGCGACGAGCGGGCCACCGGTCCACAGTTGCGCGCCCACCGCCGATCCCGGGTGGACGATGCTGAACGCCGCGGACTCCGAGGGGAGGATGTGGTGGTGCCCGAGCGCGGTCGACGACACGCCGCCACCTGCGGCGTACTGCGTGTACGGCTCGCCCCCTGCGAACGACTCGCCGTACTGCCCGCTGAAGGACCCGTCGCTGACGGCGGTGTCCTCCGTGCTGGAGGACACCGCCGTCAGCGACGGCACCTCCCCGTTCTGGGCGGCGACGTCCTTGGCTGCGGCGAGCGTGTACTGCGACAGGCCGGCGAGCCCGTCCGCAGATGTGAGGGGGAGGTAGCCGGGCGGCAGCTGCCCGACCCCGAAACCGACCGTCTGACCGGACGTGGCCGCGAACTGGAGGAACGTCGCATAATCGGCCGCGTCGGTAGCGGGCAGGCCGCTCGTCGGGATGGCCGCGTACACCAGCATCGTCCCCGGGTACGCCGACGCCCCGGACGACTGCTGGAAGGCGGCGTACGGGATCGGCCACGTGCCGGAGGTCGTGTCCGGAGTGAGCAGTGCGGTCGCCGCCTCGATCGAGGTGTCCGACGGGACGACGAAGGTGCCGCTCGTCGTCTGGAGGGCGGCGGTCTGCAGTAGGTAGCGCTGTGTGTCGGCCAAGGGGGTGATGCCGATGAGGAACCGATGGCCTGCCGGCTCGCGACCACTCGTCACCAGCTTCTCACCGAGGGTCGCTGGCGCATCCGGCTGCGAGCATGTGGTCGTGGAGTTGGGCAGCGCGTACTGGATCGACTCGCTGATGGCTTCCAGGTTCGCCAGCGGGGCCGCCACGAGCGGCTGGTAGGGCACGGGGTCGTTGTAGAGGCAGTCGTTGAGGTCGGTCGCGTACTGCGCCTTCGGGATGAAGGTGGACAGCAGGGGCCATTGGTCGACCGGAAGCTGGATCCCCTTGTAGGCCGGGTTCACGATCATGCCGCCCGACGCGGCGTCCGGCGTGCCGCTCAGCCAGGCCCTCGCGGTCGGGTCCGCGTTGATGTAGGAGGTGAGCGCCTCCATGACATCGGAGTCGCTCGACAGGGCCACGAGTTCGGCGGCCGGGTCGTCATCGGCCGACGGATTGGGCGCGATGCCCGGGTTGAGCGCCTGGAACTCGGGGTCCATCGTGATGTTGAGGGGATTGTGCGCGAACGCCGACGGATCGGCCTGCTTGAGGAACAGGTCGCCCGGATACGACTCGGTCAACAGCTTGGCCAACAGCAGGGGCGTGAGCTTGAGCGAGGTGTACGGCTGGCCGTTGGCGCCGTCGATGGTGTACGAGATGGCGAACCCGGTGGTAGCCACGGGCGCGTTGACGACAGGTTTGCCGTAGCCCCCCGGTTGCGCATCGCTGGTGAACGCCGCTTCGGCAGTCCCGGAGGCCACGAGGTTGCGCGCCTGGGGCTCCCCCGTCTGCACATGGACGAAGGAGAAGTGGAGCTTCGGGTCCAGGCAGAACTGCGGCTCCCACTGGCTCGTCGCCTGGATCATCAACTCCGACCCGTAGATATCGATGACGTTGTTCGACGCGGAGCCCGTGACACTGCAGACGCTCGACGGGACGGCGAAGGTGAGCGGCACCGAGATGCGGTTCTGCCAGTTGGAGGCCGACCACCAGAGGCTGCCGGCCACGGTCAGGTCAGGGGTCTGCGCGCCGATCGGCTCGGAGCCCGGAGCGAACGCCCCGGTCTGCTCGCACTGTGTGATGTCGGACTGCGGCACGCCGGCGGTGTCCAGGCAGCTGATGCCCATGACCGGCACGGCGACGAGGCTGCAGACCACCGTCTGCGAGCAGCCCAGCGACGCGTTCTCCGCTTTCGTGAAGACGTCGAAGTTGGCGCTGCCCGACCCGTCCAGACCGGTGACGCCGAAGGTCTCGTTGCTCGGGAGGGCGGACCCGCCGACGTTGTCCGACTCGGGGGGCTCGCCGGCGCACCCGCCGTTCCCGGCCGGGAACACCTGCCCGTCGGCGGCGACGAACGGCACCCAGTGCTGCACGGGGGCATCCTCGTAGCCGGCACACGACTTCGGCAGCGAGCTCGGAGCATCTGCTTTCGCCTCCCGGTCGGCTGACGAGGCGTACTGGTCGAGCCGATAGGGGGGGTACTCGTCGCCCAGGCTGTCCTGGTAGTGCTCGGTCCACGTCTGGGTCCAGCACGTCTCCGGGCTCACCTGGGCGCCGACGCCACGGCACTCGAGGAGGACGAAGGGGTACTCCTCGTTCTGGGCACCGGCCGAGTTCTGGTCGGCGACGATGCCGCCCGTCGGGTGAGCACCCGTCCAGGACGCCTTGATCTCCTGGCGGCCCTGCAGGTCCTCCGTCTGGCTCACATTGAACGTGACGGTCCGCGTGTCGACGGTCACATCCGTGCCACCCACCTGGTTGACCCTGCTGATGGTCTCCGTGTGGGAGAACGCACTCGACGTCGCCTGCGTCGACGACGGTGTCGGCGCCGCGGACGCGCGCACGGCGGACCCCAAGGTGGCCGGGATCACCATGGCGAGGGCCACGACGGCCACGCGGCGCAGGCCGCCCCTCATGCCTCTCCCCCCTGACGACGGTTGCGACGGATCCCGAGGAACACCGGGATCCCGAACGCGAACAGCAGGAGGGTGATCACCAGCGGCGACAGGGTCCAGAAGAAGTTCGAGACACCGGCAGCCGGCAGGGTAGTGCTGACGATCTTCGCGTCGGTCGATCCGGCGCTGGCGGCACCGCCGGACGCACCGGTCCCGGTCGACCCCGCATTCGCGCCGGCAGCCGCCCCACCGCCAGCCGTGCCGCCGGTGCCCGACCCTGCCACCCCGGACTGGGCACCCGCTCCGGCCGTCCCGGAACCCGAGCCGGGATAGCTACCGGACGATGTCGGCGTGGCGCCGATGCCGTTCGGGGTCACGCCGGCCGCACACGGCCCGGCACCGACCTGGTCGCACGACGGCGGCAGCGGCGCGATCGTCGCCAGGTAGTTGGCGTTGGGCTGGCCCAGGACGAATGTCGGGTTGTTGCAATTGAGGATGTTCTGGCTGGTCAGGTCCACTGCCGGGTCGGCGGCCTGGAGCTTCTGCAACTGACCGAACCCCGCCTCGACGAGGTTCACGGGCAGTGGGGAGTAGCCGATGGGGCCGATCTCCTTCTGCCCCTGGCAGATCGAGTAGTACCCGAAGTCGGCGAGGGCCTGGCGCTTGCCCGTGGTCATGTTCTGTTCCGCGGGGGCCGAGCCGGTGGGCTCGATCATGTACACGTAGGAGGAGAGCGGGTACGTGCGGGGATCAGGGTCCACGTAGACGTCGGTCAGGTTCTGCAACAGATAGTCGGGCGAACTCGCGTCCATGTTGATCTGGGCGGCCTCGAGGGACACCGCCACGTTGTACTGGGTGGGCAACGTGTAGTAGCCGGCGGAGTTGAGCACCTTCGCCACCGGGTAGTTGACGCTGAGGGCGAACGAGTACTCGACGTAGCTGATGGACCCGTTGGCCTCGCTGGAGGCCACGTAGTTCATCGCCCCGTTGGAGCCGTTCTGGGCGATCTGGTCCCCTTGCCGTGGGAAGTACTCCGTCGGACCGCTGATGCCCGAGAACGCCTTCCAAATGCTCGGGAACTCGGTGGCGAAATAGCTGGTCAGCTGGTTGGTGGCGCCCGATCCCTCCGACTGGACCACCGGCGTGATGGGCAGGGACGGCAGGGCGAGGCCGTTGTTGTCCTTGGTGATCGCTGGATCGTCCCAGTTGGTGATCTGGTTGGTGAAGATCTTGACGAGGGTGAGGCCCGACAGTCGCAGGTTCTCGACCTGCTGGCCGTCGAAGCGGATCTGGTACGGGAAGGAGGTGCCACCTGCTGCGATGGGGAGGTACGCGTAGGGCCGTCCCTGGGAGGTGTCGGAAACGCCCGTCACCGGGTCGCGACCCTGGTACCCGTCGGACGTCACCGAGAAGTCCGAGACCTTGTTGGCGAAGTCCTGGCGTCCCTGGGAGTCACCGTCGGGGCTGTAGACGACCTCGACGCCCTGGGCGTGGACGTCGGACACCCACTGGTTGACGGCGTTCTCGGCCCAGCTCGAGCCCGATCCGTCGATCTGGGACGGCGGGTCGGCCCCCGCCGGCCCGGCCCACAGCACCGCGCCGAGGAGCACCGGGAGCAGCAGCGGCACGAGCCGGAGCCGACGGAGGTGGCGGTGCCACGCCGTCATCGCCGTGCCCCCCTGTCGCGCACCAGGAACCGGGCTGTGACGAAGAGCGCCAGGACCATGGTCATCAGCACGCTGGCGGCCCCGAAGGCGCGGGTGATGGCCAGTGACTCATGGGTCGTGTAGGCGGTGTAGATGAACAGCGGGAGCGAGTTCATGGGCTCCTGCGTCGGGTTGTAGTTCATGAAGCTCGACGCGCCCGAGCAGATCAGGGGGATCGCCGTCTCGCCGATTCCCCGGGCGATGGCCAGGATCGTCGCCGTCACGAGGCCGGCGGCCGCGCTCGGCAGGACCACCCGGATGACGGTCTTCCAGTGGGTGGCGCCCAATGCGCTGCTCGCCTCACGGAGACCGCCCGGCACGACCCGCAGTGCGACCTCGCCGGCCCTGGCGATGATCGGCACCATGGTCACCGCCATGGCCGCGGAGACGGCGAGTCCCGTCTTCGACAGGCCGAACTCGATGATCAGGACCACGTAGACGAACAGTCCGGCCAGGATCTCCGGGAGGGCGGTCATGGATTCGACGACGGTCCGGACCAGCTTGGAGCCCCGCCCGCGCACCTCGGTCATGTAGACGGCGGTACCGATCCCGAGCGGGATCGAAACGGCCACGGCGATGCCGACCTCGATCACCGTCCCGACGATGGCGTGCAGGATCCCACCCTGGGTCAACGGTGCGGTCGGACTCACGCCAGCCATGTCGTGGGTGAAGAAGTTGACGTGCACGAGTGCCCGCCATCCCTTGGCGAAGATGTAGACCACCGTGCTGGCGAGCGCCAGGACCACGATGGCCGAGGCGAGGTACAGGGTGGACGTCACCAGTCGCTCCACCACGATCGGACGGGGGTTCGCGACCGAGACGACGGTGCCGTACACGACGATGAATGCGACGTACCAGCAGATCAGGAACCCCAGCAGCCCGCTGAAGTAGAAGATGTGCAGATAGCCGACATAGACCAGGGCCAACGACGCCAGGACCGAACCGACGGCCGCGAACCGGTCCTCCGAGGAAAACGACCGGATACGACGCGGGGTGCGGGGGCGCTGCGGCGGAGCGTCGTCCTCGTGGACCTCGGGAAGGGAGTAGAGCGTCGTCACGGTCAGATCTCCGTTCCGGCGCCGCTGCGGCTCCGTCGGATGAACACCGCGGCGAAGCTGTTGACGGCCAGCGTGATGAGGAAGAGCACGAATCCCGCGGTGAGGAGCGCCGAAAGCTGGGACTTGGTGGCATTGCCGAAGTTCCCGGCGATGAGGGCGGACGTGGTCTGGGTGCCAGCTTCCAGGATGCGGGGCTTGATGTCATAGGCGGGCGAGATGATGATCAGCACCGCTGCGGTCTCCCCCAGCGCCCGGCCCAGTGCGAGCATGGTGCCACCGATGACGCCGCCCTTGGCGAACGGCAGCACCACGGTCCGGGCGACCCCGAAGCGGGTTCCCCCGAGGGCCATTGCCGCCTCCCGCTCCCCCAATGGCGCCTGGTCGAACACGCCGCGCATGATTGCGCAGGCGAGCGGGATCGCCATCATCGCGACCGCCAGGCCCGCGATGAAGGCCGAGCTCGTATACCGGGACTGCTGCCACACCGCGGCGTTGGGATCGGTGTCGACGTGGAAGACGGGAAACCAACCGACGTACTGGCTCAGGAACCGAGCCACGTTGATGGCATGGGGCTGGAGCAGGTAGAAGCCCCACAGGCCGTAGATGATGCTCGGCACGGCAGCCATGAGGTCGACGGTGGAGATCAGCCAGGACTTGATCCGCTTCGGGGCGTAGTCCGTGATGAAGAGGGCGAGCATGAGCGCCAACGGGAAGCTCACGACCATCGCAACGAGGGCGACCTCGACGGTCCCCACCAGCACGGCGGCGATACCGATCTTGTTGAGCTCGGGTAGCCACTGCGTCTCGGTGAAGAAGTGCAGTCCGTAGTAGTGCAGCGTCGGGATCGACTGGAAGCCCAGGAACAGGCCGATGGCCCCGGTCAGGGCCAGGACCACCATGCCGATGACCGTGGCCCCGCCGTGGAAGATCCGGTCGGACGGCTGGAGGCCCGGCGACAGCCGGCGCGGCGTGCGCGGGTCGGACGAAGGCGCCGGTGGTGGTGCGAGGTCCACCGTGGTGGTCATCCGAACCTCCCGTTGACGTAGTCGGACGTCCGCTCATCCCTCGGGTGCTCGAACAGGTCCACGGTGTCGCCCTGCTCGACGATGCCACCGAGGCTGCCGGGCTCGGCGAGGAAGAACGCCGCACGCTGCGACACACGGGTCGCCTGCTGCATGTTGTGGGTGACGATCACGATCGTGACATCGTCCTGCAACTCCGCGATCGTGTCCTCGATCCGGCGGGTGGATGTGGGGTCGAGCGCGGAGCACGGCTCGTCCATCAGCAGGACCTTCGGACGTACCGCGAGCGACCGGGCGATGCACAGCCGCTGCTGCTGACCACCGGACAGTGCTGACCCCGGGCGGTCGAGCCGGTCCTTGACCTCGCTCCAGAGCCCGGCACGGGTGAGGCACTCCTCGATGAGGTCGACCCGGTCCGACCGGCTCACCTTGGTGTTGGTGAGCCCCAGCCCTGCGGTCACGTTGTCGGCGATCGACATGGACGGGAAGGGGTTGGGCTTCTGGAAGACCATCCCGATCTGCTTGCGGACGTCGGTCAGCCGATGCCCGGGGCCGTAGATGTCCTCGCCATTCAGGAACACCTCGCCGGCCATCTGCGCGCCATCGGTCGACTCGTGCATCCGGTTGAGGATGCGGAGGAACGTCGACTTGCCGCAGCCGGACGGGCCGATGAGCGCGGTCACCGTCGCCGGGGGGACCGACAGGCTGACGTCGTCGAGGACCTGGGTCTGCCCGAACCACGCGCAGACTCCCAGGGCGTCGAGGCCCGCCGGTGCCGGCCCCACCGGACGGACACCTGCACCCGCGTCGGGGCGCGGCGCACCGCCCGTCAGCCCTGCGCCGTCCAACGAGACCTTCACCTGCGTGCCCCCTCCCCCGCCATCAGATGATCGGCTTGGCGAGTGGTAGTCCTCCGGCCGAACCGAAGAAGCCGGCGTCGCCGCAGTTGAAGACCCCACCGTCGGCGGCGAACAGCCAGTAGCCCTGTCCGTCAGGGGTCGTGGCGATGCTGACGATCGGGGCGTTGAGGTGCTCGCCCCCGGTGGAGCCGTAGAAGACGGCGTCGCCGTAGGTGAACACCCCGCCATCGGCGGCCACCAGTCGGTAGCCCTTGCCGTCGGGGGTCGTGGCGATGCCGACGATCGGGGCGTTGAGGTGCTCGCCCCCGGTGGAGCCGTAGAACGTGGCGTCGCCGTAGGAGAAGACCCCGCCGTCGGCGGCCACCAGCCAGTAGCCCTTGCCGTCAGGGGTCGTCGAGATGCCGACGATCGGCGCGTTGAGGTGCTGACCCCCGGTCGAGCCGTAGAAGACGGCGTCACCGTAGGAGAACACACCCCCGTCGGCGGCCAACAATCGGTAGCCCTTGCCGTCAGGAGTCGCCGAGATGCCGACGATCGGGGCGTTGAGGTGCTGACCCCCGGTGGAGCCGTAGAACGTGGCGTCGCCGTAGGAGAAGACCCCGCCGTCGGCGCCCACCAGCCAGTAGCCCTTGCCGTCAGGGGTCGTTGCGAACCCGACGATCGGGGCGTTGAGGTGCTGACCGCCGGTGGACCCGTAGAAGACGGCATTGCCGTAGGCGAAGACACCCCCGTCGGACGCCACGAGCCAGTAGCCCTTGCCGTCAGGGGTCGATGCTGTGCCGGATGCACCGGTCACCGTGAACGAGGCGGTCCCGGTCGAGCCGGCGAATCCGTTGCCGGCCGTCGGGGTGAACACGGCGCCGAGGGTGAGGCCCCCGGGCGGGAGGGCAGTCGTCGTGTACGTCGCCACGCCCGCGGTCACCGCGACCGGCGAGCCGATCGGGGCCGAGTTGACCTCGAACTGCACGGTGCCGCTGGCCGTCGGGCTGACCGTGGCGGTCAGGGTCTCCGACGTGCCGACGAGCTGTGGGCCCGCGGGAGCGACCGTCAACGACGTCGAGGTTGCGGTCAGCGGCGTCACCGTGAACGAGGCCGTCCCGGTCGAGCCGGCATACCCGTCACCGGCCGTCGGGGCGAACACCGCATGCAGGGTGAGCGTCCCGGCCGGCAGCGCGGCGGTCGTGTAGTGCGCGACGCCGGCGGTCACCGAGACTGCGGCGCCGAGGTCGGTCGTACCGTTCTCGAACTGGACGGTGCCGGTTGCGGTGGGGCTGACCGTGGCGGTCAGGGTCTCCGAGGTGCCCAGGAACTGCGGACTGGCCGGCGCCACCGTCAGCACGGTGGTCGTGGCGATCGGCGTGACCGTGAACGAGGCCGTGCCGTTCGAGCCGGCGAACCCGTTGCCCGCCGTCGGCGTGAACACGGCCTTCAGCGTCAGGGTGCCGACCGGCAGGGCGCTGGTCGTGTAGGTGGCCACGCCGGCGGTCACTGCGACCGGGCTACCGAGATTGGCCGCGCCGTTCTCGAACTGGACGGTGCCGGTGGCGGTCGGGCTGACCGTGGCGGTCAGGGTCTCCGAGGTGCCGAAGACCTGCGGGGTGCCCGGCGCAACCGTCAGGGCAGTGGAGGTAGCCGTCAGCGGGTCGACCGTGAACGGGGTCGTCCCGGTCGAGCCGCTGTAGCCGTTACCCGACGTGGGGGCGAACACGGCGTTCAGCGTCAGGGTCCCGATCGGCAGGGCAGCGGTCACGTAGTGCGCCACGCCTGCGGTGACGGTCACCGGGGTGCCGAGGTCGGCCGCGCCGTTCTCGAACTGGACGGTGCCGGTGGCGGTGGGGCTCACGGTGGCGGTCAGGGTCTCCGAGGTGCCCACGGGTTGCGGGCTGGCCGGCGACACCGTCAGCACGGTGGTCGTGCCGATCGCCGTGATCGTGAACGGGGCCGTGTCACTCGAACCGCTGAACCCGTTGCCCGATGTCGGGGTGAACACGGCACCCAGCGTCAGGGTGCCGACCGGCAGGGCGCTGGTCGTGTAGGTCGCCACGCCGGCGGTCACGGTGACGGGGGCGCCGAGGTCGGCCGCGCCGTTCTCGAACTGGACGGTGCCGGTGGCGGTCGGGCTGACCGTGGCGGTCAGGGTCTCCGAGGTGCCGAAGACCTGCGGGGTGCCCGGTGCCACCGTCAGGGTGGTGGTGGTGGGCGTGGCCGAGTTGGTGATGGTGTAGCTCAGGTCGCCGGTCGACGTGAGGTACTCACTGCCGGAAGACGGTAGGTAGACGGCGTGGAGTGTGAGGGCGCCGACAGGCAGGGCGGTGGTCGTGGTGGTCGCCTTGCCCGAGGTCACGGTCACCGGGGAGCCCAGATCGGTCGAGCCGTTCTCGAACTGGACGGTGCCGGTGGCCGCCGACGGAGTGAGGGTCGCGGTGAGGGTCACGGACGTGCCGGACACCTGGGGGCTCACCGGGGCCGCGGTCAGGATGGTCGAGGTGGACACCGGGGTGTACACGGTGAAGCTCGTGCTTCCCGTCGACCCGGTGTAGACGCTGAACGCTGCCGGCGTGTACACGGCGTGGAGTGTGAGGGCGCCGACAGGCAGGGCGGTGGTCGTGAAGGCCGCCACCCCTGCGGTCACGTTGACCGGGGAGCCGAGGTCGGTGGAGCCGTTCTCGAACTGGACGGTCCCCGGGGCGGACGGGCTCACGGTGGCGGTCAGCGTCACCGAGGTGCCCGAGGCCTGTGGGCTGGTCGGTGCGGCCGTCAGGGTGGTCGCGGTCGCGGTCGTCGTCACCGCGGGATAGACCACGGACCAGGTGCCTGCGGTGGAGTCGATCGAGATGTCCGCCGAGTCGTACTTCACGTTCGGCTGCTGACCGGCCTGGGTCGACTTGAGACGCAGCTGGTAGAGGTTCGCGTAGCCGCTGCCCGAGGAGTTGTTGTTGGGCAGGTCGGACATGAGGGTGGCGATGTCCTCGTCGCCGCTGGCACCGGTCTCCACCGGCAGCGTGGACGTGTTGAGGGGCGCCGGCGCGGACGCGTTCGGGTAGGTGGTGGACGAGCCGAGGGCCTCACCGTTCCACGTGCCGGGTGCCGTGCCGGCGACCGGCGAGTACCCGTACAGCGTGGCCTTGGTGTCGCCGGCGCGGATGGTGCCCGCGCCTTCCACGTAGGCAGCCACGGGCGAGTCGGTCAGATTGCCCCCGGTGATCTGCTGGCCGGCGGCGTTGTAGAACGCGAGGCCGCCGACGGAGTTCGCGTCCGGCTCCCAGGGCGGGTTGCCGGAGGCGGCCCCGGCGGGGGGGACGACAGCGGTGAGCACGGCACCTGCGGCCAACACGGCGCCAAGAAGGGCGACGACGACCGCCCGGAACGTGGAGCGACGGATGGGATTCCTCATGGCTGTTGGCCTTTCGTGGATGTAGGTGTTGCACTGCTTGACGAATTGGCGGTCTCGTGGGACCGGAGTGGGTCGTGGTGGGTGGTTTCGGGCGGGGCCGGGTCTGACGCGGGGGCCGACTGGCCGGACCCGGGCACGTCCGCCTCGGCGGCGTCCGGATCAGTGGCGTCCGGGTCGGTGCCCGGGGATCCACCCCGGGTGCCCGGTCGGAGCCTGCGCACGAGGAACCAGCCGGCTGCGGCCACGAGGAGCACGAGCAACGCGATGGCGAGCCATCCGTGCGAGGAGCCGGACTGCGTGGCCGCCACCGGTGTCGCCGCGCCACCGCCCGTCGCCGTCGCACCCGACGACGACGTGGGGTTGGAGACCGAGCCCGAGACGGCGCTGCTGCCGCTGGCGCCGCTGCCGTGGCTGGCGGTGCTGCCCGGCGAGGTCGTGGTGGTGGCGGCGGGCAGGACGATGCTCTCGATCGACTCGGCGGTGCCCGCCTTGCAGTTCACCGTCCCGCCACCGACGGCGTGCCAGGTGTCGCCCGCCACCTGGATGTCGAGTGACGGGTAGTGCAGCGAGTACTGGGGCTGATCGGCGGTGCCCAGGTACATCCGGAGCTGGAGGAACCCGTCCCAGCGCGGGTGGTAGTTGTCCATGAAGTCGGCCAGGGAGTCGTCCCCGCTGGTGGCCGCCGCCATCGGGACCTGGGCATTCGTGTACCGGGAGGACGCCGTGAGCTCCGCCCCGCTCCACTCACCCGGCGTCAGGCCCTGCTGAGGTTGGTAGGCGAGGAGGATGGCCGTGCGGTAGTCGTTGTCGTACGGCGCCTGGGCCGGGGTGGTCGACACGGCGAGCCAGGCGAACGGCGCGGCGGTCGTGCTTCCGCTCGTGACCTGCTGGCCCGACTGGTCGCACAGGCCGATGGTCCCCACAGCGTTCGGGTCGGTGTACGGCGCCGTCGTGGCGGCGCCGGCGGTGCCGGCGGTGCCGGCGTACCCACCGAGGGCGACCAGCGCGATCCCACCGACCACGAGGAGCCGGCGGATCGACGGGAAGGCTGCGCCCCGGATCATGCGGGCACCTCCGTCTTGACGGCGTCGTCGGTGACCGTTCCGTCCCCGACCGTCGGGTCCGCCGCAGGCACCTTGTGCCGGCGTCGGCGCACCCAGGCAACTACGGCAACCACCAGGACGAGGACGATGATCACCAACAGCCACGGCACCGCCCACAGCGTGCTGCTGGCGCCGACCGGCGAGAGGTCGCCCGCGGAACCATCCAGGACGACGGGTTGCGCCGACACGGTCTGGTGGAGACGGAACTGGGGCCATACACCGCTGATCACGACGCTCTGGGTGACCGACGTGCCGGGTAGCAGCAACTGGATGTTGCCCAGTTGCGCGGTATGGGTGTCGTCGATCAGGCCGGAGACCGACACGTGCTGGTCGTGCACGGCCAGGTCGACATTGCCCGAATTGGTGACGACGTAGCTCACCTTGACCCTGCCCGTGCCGACCGGGCTCGACGAGCCGCTGAAGGTGGCGCGGGGGCTGGACAGGGTGAGCTGCGGCGACAGTTGGCCCGCCACCCGGACGTAGACCCGGGAACCGATCCGCTGGTTCAGGACCACCGTCTGGCCCGTCGCGTTGGTGCCGACCGTCCTGAGCGATGCGATGACGCCTCCGACGTGGTCACCCGGTATGGCCTTCACCGGCACGCGCACCGTCATCGGAACGATGACGTAGCCGGGCCCGGTGGATCGCTCGGCGGGCACCTGGACCGAGGACGCGCTCGCCGGGATGCTGACCCAGGCGCCGACACCGGTGGGCGTCACCCCCGGCTGGAGGAGCCCGAAGCCCCCGCTCGACGTCTCGAGGGCGTCGGTGGCGTACAGCTGCAAGGTGAGAGGGGTGTCCGAGTAATTCACGATGGCGATGTGGTCGAAGAGCACTGCGCCGGGCGTCATCTCGAAATTGAAGTTCGCCCGGCCGTCGGGGGCGGTCGCCGAGGCCGGCTCGATCCCGAAGGTCACCCGGGAGGCGGGCACCGGGGCGGCGGAGGCGGGTGCCGTGGTTCCGAGAAGGGCGACCAGGAGGGCCACCACCGGGGCGAGCAGCAGGGCCGACCGGCGCAGCACGGCGCCGCGGCCGGCGAAATGCCGGCCGTCGGTTGAGGACGGTGCGCCGTGGCCGGCAGGAAGGTGGTTCATGAGAGGAGTAAATCTACCGTAATAGTAGGTCATTGGCTAGGCGGGGTGACGAACGGCCGAGGGCCGCCGTCTTCGGACCCCGCTCCAGGTGCACTCGGGCTCGGCGCCGCGCCGGCTGCCGTTCCTGAATGCCCGAAGGAGCGGGCGTCGGCCGTGTAGGCCACCGCCCGCTCCCCCGGGTCACCGTCGGGGACCGGGGGCACACTGCGTGCCGCCGGTCCCCTCGGGCGGGGTGTTACGAGATGGTGAAGGTGATGGTTGCCGTGTACTGGCCGGACGGCGTGGAGGTCGGTGCGACCAGCGTGAGCAGACCGTTGATGAACACCGATCCGTCACTCCCACCGACGGGGGCGGTGGCGAACGGGTGCGTACCGCCCAGGCCGTCCGTGCCGGTGGCCGTCGGGCCGTAGATGGCGCTGTTGCCGATGTTCGACGTCAGGACCCCGGTCTGGAGCGCATTGCCCGTGATGTACTGGGCCTGGACGTTGGTGAACGTCAGGTCCTGGGCATTGATCACGTCGGGCGTCGGAACGGCGCCGTCGGTGAAGTTGCTCGACACGGCGGATGCCGTCCAACCCTGCTGACCGGCACGGGTGTCGGTGATGGTCACACCACCGGCATTGGTCCCATCCGTCCCCGGGGTGCCGAACTGGGCACTGGCCGTGAACTTCGAGTCAGCGGGGTCCAGCACTGCCGTACCCAGGTTGAACGGGTTCGACGGGCCGTAGGGCGTCGTGATCGTGAGCGTTCCGGAGGGGATGCTCACGTTCACCGTCTGCGGGTCGGGCGTGTACAGCGGGGTGGTCGCCACGAACGGCAGGGACAGCGACAGCGAGGCGTTGTACGTCGCCAGGCTGGTCGGTGCGAAGCTGGCCACGATGTCGTGGGTGCCGACGGCGAAGGCGCTGTAGTCCAGCGTCGCGACTCCACCGGAGCCCAGTGCCACCGTGCCGAGCAGTGTGCCCGTCGCGGTGTCAGCGGTGCTGGTCCCGTTGTCGTAGAACGACACCTGGCCGGCACCCGAGGCGAGCGCCGAGCCACCCGAGGCGACCGATGCCGTAAGTGCCACCGAAGTGTCGGCGGCGGCCGTGGTCGGGTTGATCGCCAGTGCCGTGACCGTGTTGGCGGCGGGCGTCGGGCTCACCGTGAACGAAGCCGTTCCGGTCGAGCCGCTGTAGGTGGCGAACGGAGCTGCGACCACTGTCGGGGTGAACACCGCGCTGAGGTTGTCCGTTCCGACGGGCAACGCCGACGTCGTCGTCGAGGCCGTGCCACCCGTGACTGCGACCGGGGAGCCGATCGCGGTGGTCCCGTCCTCGAACTGCACCGTACCGGTGGCGGCAGCCGGGCTGACCGTGGCTGTCAGTGTCTCGTTGGTGCCGGCGACCTGGGGGCTGCCCGGAGTGACCGCCAGTGTGGTGGTCGTCGCCGTCGTCGTCTGAGCCGTGTAGACAACCGACCAAGTGCTGCCGGTGATCTGGATGTCGGCCGAGTCATAGGTGGTGTTCGGGGACTTGCCGGTCGCCGTGGTCTTCAGCCGGAGCTGGTAGAGACCAGCGTAGCCACTTCCGGCGGAGTTGGTGTTGGGCAGGTCGGCCTCGAGCGTGGCCACTGTCTCGTCACCGCTGGAACCGGTCTCGACCGGCAAGGTGGCGGTGTTCAACGGGGCGGGAGCCGACGTGTTCGGGTACGTGGTCGACGACCCGAGGGCCTCACCGGACCACGTGCCCGGCGCAGTGCCGGCCACAGGGAGGTAGCCGTACAGCGTGGCCTTCTGGTCACCGGCGCGGACCGTCGAGGCACCCTCGACATACGCGGCGATGGGTGAGTCGGTCAGGTTGCCACCGGTGATCTGCTGACCGGCGGTGTTGAAGAATGCCAGGCCGCCGACGGAGCTGGCGTCCGGCTCCCATGGTGGTGCTGTGCCGGCGTGCGCTACGCCGCCGAGACCGGCGACCAGCGATCCGGCTGCGACGGTGGCCGTGGCCACCAGCGCAATCGATCGGATGAACTTCTTCATGGTGCTTCCTTCTTTCGTGTCGGACGCCCGGGTCGGGGCGCCGCATGGAGTGCTTCGAGTCAGGTGCTGCGTGGGTGAGTCAGGCACTGCGTGATGGGGTGCGCGCTGCGTCGATGGCAGGAGTCGCACGGGGCTGTCCGGGCGCGTTGGGCCAAGGGCCTTGCCGGACCGGGCGTGGGGTGCGGTCATCCACGCCCGGTCCGGAGACCCCGGTCAGCCGGTGTGCTGGTCGATCAGCCGGCCGAGTAGTCGCCCAGGTCGACGTAGTTCGGCGTGACCCCCGAGGCCGCGACCAGCGACTTGCCGAGGGGCTTGGCGAAGAACGGCGACGACCCGCCGGGGTTGGAGAACAGGGTCTGCACCCAGTTCAGCGAGCCACCGGGCTGGAACGGCGACGCCGAGGCCGCATCGCTCTGCCGGAAGAGCACGTAGTCCGTGATCGGGCTCGCGTACACGGTCCCGTCACCCGTGGCCCCGGACAGCAGCGACACGCCGGGAGTCAGCGGTGTGGACGAACCGGGGAACACCGTGGCCGGGTTGTGGAAGTAGCCGTTGTTCCACAGCGCCAGGCGGGCCGCCGAGAACGGCACGATGGCGTTGGCCGCGTTGGCGCCCAGCGAGGTGATGGCCGTCGGGTCGTTCTGCTCGACCGTCTGGACGTCACTCGCCAGCGTCACCGCGGTACCACCGTTCGCCGTCTTCAGGTCCGCCACCAGCGTCTTGTAGATCGACGAGGTGTTCTGTGGGATCAACGGGATGATGGTGGCCGACGAGCCCGTCGAGTTACCCGGGATCTGGCTCCACTTGGTGTACGTGCCGTCGTAGATGTTGAGCAGGTCGGCGACGGACAGCCCGGCCGGCGCGTTGGTCGTGGTGTCCGCGGCGATCTGCACCGAGTCCGTCCCGATCTCGACGACGTGCAGATAGCTCCACCCGTTGGAGGAGGCCGTGCTCTGCTGAGCCGCCGTGGGCGGGCTGGCACTGAAGATGAAGTTGATCGTCTCCGGGTTGCTCTTGTCCGCCAGGAATGCCGTGATGGCGGCACCGCTGCTCTGGACCCGCTGGACGGGGTAGGTACCGGCACGGAGCACATCCGTCGGGTTCAACGGGACCGGTGTCGTCTCCGAGCTGCCCTGCCCGTAAGCGGAGCGGCCGTTGGCGTCAGCGGTGGCGTTGAAGGTCACCAGCCGGTTGTAGGCACCAGCCTGGTTGTACCCGGCATCGCCGTTGTAGTCACCGTCTGCGCCGAACTGCAACGCGTACTGGGGGGTGTCCCCACCCACGCCGACCACGTCGCCCGCCTGGGGCGCATAGTCCGCGAACGCCTGTCCGGCGCCGATCAACGGGATCGTGACTGCCGCCACGCCGATCAGTCCAACTTTCAGAAGCCTGTGCTTGGTCTTCACGATCGCTCCCCTTGGTCCCTCGAGGTCATCGTTGAACTGCTCATTTCCTGTCTCCTCCTGTGGCGGGGGATCCGGCAATCCGCCCGAACCCTGTATTCCTAGATATCTGACCTCTTTGGTCAGGTTTAGAAACGTATAGAGCGCAACACGGGATGTCAACTGTTGGAGACGTAAGAGCGCTGCGCGCAGTTGAAGGACCACGCAACGCGGTCGTCCAGGATCCTGGAGGCAGTCCGATCGACGTTCTGGCCGGTCAGGACAGGCGCAGCCGGGAGGTGCGACGTCCTGCTGACGGCACGCTCCAGGCTGCGTATCTGAAGTGCATGCTCGGCACCGCGCTGTCAGCCCTCTGCGGGTGCCAGAGGGTCAGCGCGGGGTCCACGCCGTGCAGTCGGCGAGCACCTCGGCCCGCACCGCTGCATCGGCAGGTGTCGCCCGATGCCCTCGCAGGACCCAGAACTGGTCGGCGGGACTCGGGAGCTCGCCGGTGTTCGTCGTGACCATCAGACGGTGCGGGTGGGAGCGGATGAAAGTGACCGGCGGGATCGAGACCTCGATGCCACCCTGGGCTGACGACGAGCTCACAGCCCCGGTCGATCGGGTCACCGATGCAGCGGTCTCCGCAGGAGCTCGCCCCGGCGTCGCCGACCGGTGGATCACGCAGCGGAGCCTGGGCGGCTTGGCTGCCTGGGCATGTACAGCGGTCGCTCCCGCCTGCGTGGCCCCCTGTTCCACCGCGGCGCCCACCGTCGAGACGACGACGAGGGCGACGCAGGTGGCGAACAGGCGTCGGGTGCGCATGTCCGGTCTATCGGCACCCGTCCCCCCATCCTTGACCGCTGCCCGCAAGCAGGCGTGGTGCTGCTGCACTCCACGAGGTGGCGTGGGACTTCTCGTGCGCCGAGGGTGTCAGCACCCGCCGCGCCTGAACCGTCCGTCGCACGGGTCACGGGCACACCACCGGCCCAGGACGCTACGGACCGGCCAGGACCGTCTTCCCCCCGGACCATCTCGTCGTAGCCGGCCCGGCCGCCCTCCCGGCCGAACCCGCTCTGCTTGACCCCGCCGAACGGGGTGGTCGGGCCGAGCTGTCCCCCGCCGTTGGCCATGACCACGCCGGCGTCGATGCCGCCGACGAGTCGTTCGAGCCGGTCCGGGTCCCTCGTGAAGACATAGGCGGCGAGTCCGTAGGTGGTGTCATTGGCGAGCGTCACCGCCTCCTGGTCCGTCGAAAAGCGCAGCAGCGCCTGGGCCGGGCCGAACACCTCCTCGGTTGCCAGCGCACTGGCGTGATCGACGTCGCCGAACACGGTCGGTGCCACGAACCAGCCGTCGGCCAGATCGCCGCCCAGGCGTGAGCCGCCGGACAGCAGCGTGGCCCCGTCCGCCCGCGCCCGGTCGATGACCCCGAGAATGCGCTCGAGGGCCGATTCGGTCACCACCGGCCCGACGAAGGTCGCTGTGTCCAGCGGATCCCCCACCACCAGGTCGTCCACGATGGCGAGCACCCGCGCGACGAACTCGTCGTAGACGTCCCGGTGCACGTAGGTGCGCGTCGGCAGGGCGCACCCCTGCCCCGAAAGCAGGCCCGTGCCGGCCCGCGCCACCATGCCCGCCGCGGCGTCGAGATCGGCATCGGCATACACGACCGCCGGCGACTTCCCACCGAGTTCCAGTGCCAGAGGCGTGAGGTGACCGGCGGCGGCGGCCATCACCTGGCGTGCGGCCACCGCTCCCCCGGTAAAGGTGAGTTTGTCGACACCGCGGTGCCCGGCCAGCGCCCTGCCGGCCTCCGGCCCACCGACGACCACGTTGAGCACCCCGGGGGGAACGCCCGCCTCGAGGGCCAGCTCGGCGAAGCGGAGCATCCCGAACGGTGCCAGCTCCGGCGGCTTGGCCACCACCGCATTGCCCGCGGCGAGAGCCGGACCACACTTCTGACCCATGCCCGCCATCGACCCGTTCCACGGCGGGATCGCCCCGATCACTCCGTAGGGCTCGCGTCGCCACGTGGCCGTCCCCCGGGGCACGTCGAGCGCCTCGGGCTGCAAGGTCACGGCGAGCTCGGCGTAGTAGCGGACCCAGGACGCGGCCGCCCGGCCGGGCCGCAGCACCGACACCGGCGTCCCGTTGTCCAGTGTGCCGAGCTCGGCGGCCTCGTCCCGATGGGCATCCAGCAGGTCGGCCAACGTCAGCAGGACGTGACGCCGGCCGTCGGCCCCGAGCGCCGCCCAGGCGGGCTGGGCCCGACGCGCGGCCGACACCGCGACGTCGATGTCGGCTGCCCCACCCAGCCCGACCTCGGCCTGGACCTCACCGGTCGCCGCGTAGCGGTGCTCGTGCACGCCGGCGGCGCTCGAGGCCACCCAGCGGTCGCCCAGCAGGTGGCCCTGTGTCGCCAGCCGCCGCACCGTGGCCGAGGCCGGCGTCGTCCTCACGGGACCACGTAGCCCCCGTCGACGGGCAGGGCCACGCCGAGCACGAACGAGGCGGCCGGCGTGCACAGCCACACCGCCGCCTCGGCGATCTCGGCGGCCTCACCGATGCGCCCGATGGGGTGCAGGGTCTTGAGGTGGGCGTCGATCGACGGCTGGCGCCGCACTGCCTCGTCGACCATGGGCGTCCGCGCCGTGCCGGGACAGATGGCATTGACGCGGATCCCCTGGGCCCCGTAGTCGAGCGCCGCCACCTTGGTGAGCCCGATCACACCGTGCTTGGACGCGGTGTAGGCGGCCTGGTGGGGGTAGGCGACGAGCCCGACACCCGATGCGGTGTTCACGATGGCCCCGCCACCGCGGGCCAGCATGGCCGGGATCTCGGCCTTCATGCAGTAGTAGACCCCGTCCAGCATGACCGCGAGCGTGCGGTGCCACCCCTCGTCGGGATAGTCGGCGAGCGCCGCCATGGGCGCCGCGATCCCGGCGTTGTTGTGCGCACAGTCGAGGCCGCCGAACGTCTCCACCGCGAAGTCGACCATGGCCGCCACCTCGTCCTGCGCGCTCACGTCGGTGCGGACGAATGCCGCCTGGCCGCCGGCCGACTCCACCAGGGCCACGGTCTCGTGGCCGCCGTCCTCGTCGATGTCGGCCACCACCACGGCCGCACCCTCACGGGCGAAGATCTCCGCCGCGGCCCGGCCGATCCCCATCGCCGCGCCCGTCACGACGGCGACCTTCCCTTCCAGAGCTCCCATCCGGGCCACAGTACCGGGGGCCACCCCACCGGGTACGTTTCCCACATGACCACGACCCCCCACACCCCTCGTCTTGCCGGCCGGGTCGCCCTCGTCTCGGGAGCGGCGGGCGGCATCGGTTCGGCGGTGGCCGCCCGGCTGGCCGACGACGGTGCCACGGTGGTCGGTGCCGACCTCGCTCCCGTCGAGGGCGGCATCCGGTGCGACGTGACCGACGAGGGGTCGTGTGCGGCAGCCGTCGCACACGTCGTCGACACACACGGGCGGCTCGACATCCTGGCCAACGTCGCAGGCATCGGCACGGCGGCAGCCGTCTGTGACGTCGACCCCGACGAATGGCGCAGGATCATCGACGTCAACCTGACCGGCACGTTCCTTCTCACCCAGGCCGCAGTCCCCGCGCTGCTGTCGTCGACGGGGTGCATCGTCAACATGGGCTCGGTGGCCGGTCTGCGGGCCACCCCGTACAACGCCGCCTACTGCGCCTCCAAGGCCGGTGTGATCCTGCTGACCAAGTCGCTGGCGATCGAGCTGGCCGCAGCCGGGGTGCGGGTCAACGCGGTGTGCCCGGCCTCGGTGGACACGCCGTTCCTGCGCAACTTCTCGCTTCCCGAGGGTGCGGACCTGTCGCTGTTCGCCCGGGCCGCCTCGCCCATGGGGAGGCGGGTGGAGGTGGACGAGGTGGCGGCCGCGGTCGCCTACCTCGTGTCCGACGACGCCCGCACCGTCAGCGGGACCACCCTCGTCATCGACGGGGCCGCTACGGCCTGACGGTCCCATGCGATCGAGGGGAGTCAATTTCCGGCCTCGCCAACGCTCGTAACCGTCACTGATCGGGGGCATGTTCGCTCGATGCACCTTCGATACGCTGGGAGGCGTCGTCAACGGAGGAGGCACCATGGAGGCAGAGGGGTGGTACGTCGATCCGTTCGGCAGCCATGAGGCCCGTTGGATCTCCGACGGTACGCCGACCGCCTTGGTTCGAGATGGCCACGTGGAATCACATGACCCGCCCCCCGCGTCCGGATACTCGGGGGTGTATCAACGGCTTGGGGAAGAGGTGCAGCCCGACACTGCCAGCCTGCGCCGGGCTGACGAAGCCGAATCCGAGGTCACGAACGACGCTCCCGACGGTCTGGGATACCCGAGGTGAATGAGCCGGAATCGAAGGACGGTGGACCTATGGCGGTGTCGAGCGGCAAAGGTAGTGCCCATGTGCGTGGTGAGTGGCGATCGATGACCTGAACCGGCCTGGTAGGCCCGAAGACTCCGCCCCCCGACCCGGCGTCACTGGTCGGGTGCACCCGCTGGGGCGGTGGAGGCACCCACTACGGTGTGCGAGTGCTGACGGGAGCCTGGGTCTACGTCGCCGCACTTGCGGCATCGTTCGCAGTGGCGTCAGTGGCGACTCCGGCTGGAGTTTCCGGGGCGATCCTGCTTCTCCCATTCCAGGTTGGTGTCCTCGGCACACCTAGCCCGTCAGTCACTCCCACCAACCTGCTCTACAACGTCGTGGCCACTCCTGGAGCCTTGTATCGCTACTGGCGACAGGGGCAGACGGGGGGTCAGCTCACCCGCTTCTTGATCCTCGGGACACTTCCTGGCGTCGTCGTCGGTTCGATCATCCGCATCGACCTACTTCCCAGCCCAGCCAAGTTCGATGTTGTGATCGCCGTGGTGCTGATCCCGCTCGGCGGATGGCTGCTGATCGCCCGAAGACCCACCGGGGGCGGAAGCTGGAGCGCTCGTCTCTCCACCGCGGTCCTGGTCATGACTGCTGCATTGGTCGGATGCGTCGGTGGAATCTACGGCATCGGAGGCGGAGCGATACTTGCCCCGATCCTGATCGGATCAGGACGCCCACCGGCCGAGGTCGCCCCGGCCACCCTGGCATCCACATTCGTCACGTCGGTCGCAGGGGTGGTCACCTTCCTGGTGCTCTCGACGCATCATCACGGATCGATCGCACCGGACTGGGGAGTCGGCATCGCCCTCGGGGTCGGGGGCCTACTCGGTGGGTACACCGGCGCTCGACTTCAACCTCACATGCCCGAAGCCACGATCCGACGAGTGCTGGGCCTCCTGGTCTTGGCGATCGGCATTCGATACGCATGGCTTGCCGCTGGCTGAACTCGGGTTCCTGAGACGTGCCATCAGAGTGCCGGTCGGAGGTACTCAGGTATCCGAATTCACCGGTTGGAGCCGCCCCCTCGATCACACGAGGTGCCTGATGTCGGCGAGCGACACCGTCTCGGTGTCATCGCCCGACCGCAGGACCCGCCCGGGGCGGGCGACGGTGGCAACTCCGTCGGTCACGACCTCGGTGCCGGCCACCACCACATGTGCCACGCCGACCGAGCCGGCCACCAGGCGCTCCCCGCCCCCGGGCATGTCGGCCACCAGGCGGGCCGGCTCCGAGTCGACGCGGTCCGGGTCGAACACGACCAGGTCGGCGTGCCAGCCCTCTTCCAGGCGCCCGCGGTGACGCAGCCCGTAGTGGCGGGCCGGACGGTCCGTCATCATCGACACCGCCTCCTCCACGGTGAGCAGTCCGCGCTCGCGGACGACCTCGCCCAGCACGCGGGTCGGGTAGTTGGCGTGGCACATCAGGTCCAGGTGGGCCCCGGCGTCGGAACCGCCGAGCAGCACCCGCGGGTCCTTCCAGACCGCGACACGGGCGGCCCAGCCCTCGTCGGACCGCCCGAGCGACGGGGTGAGCGACGGCAGGACCACGTAGAGCGTGAGATCGTGGGGCAGGACCACGTCGAGGAGCACGTCGATCACGTCGGTCCCCCGTTCGTCGGCGATCGAGCCCAGCGACCGTCCGACCCACGCCGAGCCGGGGTCGGCCACCTCCATCAAGGAGAAGTCGGTCAGCACTCCGATGGCCCGCTCGGCGACCTTGGCCGCACCGGCCCGCAGCCGGGCCCGCGTCTCCGGGTCGGCCACGGCCGCCCGGCGCCCGACTTCGTCGAGGGCCATCACGTCCCGCCAGCCGGGCAGGCCCGGCAGGATCGTGTTGGAGCGCATCCGCATCATGTCGGGCAGCGCCAGGGCCACGACGTGGGCACCCCTGGCCGCGGCCACGTCGGAGGCCCGCAGCTGCTCCTCCCAGATCTCCTCGCTCGAGAGGCTGCCGAGCAGGTTCCAGTTGAGCGGTCGGTCGGCGGCCAGGGACATGTCGGCCATCAGCTCCACCCGCTCCTCCGGGATCGGGCCGATCGACGGGATGAACTCGAGCGTGGTGCCCGGGTGGTCCCGCAGGACGCCGGCGAGGGCGACGAACTCCTCGGGTCCCGCACAGCTCGAGGGTACGGGGTGGTGGTCACCGTCCAGGTGGCCCTCCCCCAACGACGACGAGAACCCGAGCGCACCACCGGCCAGCGATTCCCCCACCAGGCGGGCCATCGCCGCCAGCTGCTCGGGGTCGGCGCGCTCGCTGGAGGCCGCAGCCCCCATGGCGACGCGCCGGACCGTCGAGTGCCCGACCAGGAAGCCGGCGTTCACGGACAGCCCGCCGTCCACCCGGTCCAGGTACTCGGCGAAGCTGTGCCACGTCCAGGCGCCGCCACCTTCGAGCGCCCCGCGGGGTATCCCCTCGACCACGGCCATCATCGACTGCACGTACTCGTCGTCGCCCGGACCGAGCGGGGCGATCGAGAAGCCGCAGTTGCCACCGATCACCGTGGTGACCCCGTGCTGCACCGATGGGCTCGCCGTCGGGTCCCACAGCAGTTGGGCGTCGTAGTGGGTGTGGATGTCGACGAACCCGGGACAGACCACCATCCCCGTCGCGTCGATGACCCTGGTCGACTCGTCAGTGACCACACCGACGGCGACGATCCGCCCGTCGGAGACGCCGACATCGGCGACCCGGGACGGGGCACCGGTGCCGTCGACGACCCGCCCGCCCCGGATGATCAGGTCGAGCACGTCACTCCCCTCCCAACAGTCCTGCCACGGCCGACTCCACGACGGTGCCCTCGAAGAAGGACGGATTGGTACCCGTGTAGAAGCGGGCCGGATTGGTGAACACGAAGTCCCGGAAGGCGGCGGCGTCGATCCAGCCGTGGTCGACCATCTCGTGGGCCTCCTCCAGGACCTCGGACACGTCGGGCAGGTCCCAGTGGGAGATGTCGGAACCGAGCATCACCTGGAGCTCCGTTCCGAACGGATTGACGGCGGTGTTGAAGGCGAGTGATGTCATCGGGTCATCGGCCTCGCACCCGAACCAGAAGCGGTCGGCGAAGCGCACCTTGATGTCCTCGGGTCGGCCGATGCCGCACGCCGCCCACTCGTCGAGCAGGTCCTCGGGCTCGACCGGCCGACGTGTGACCGCCGACGGCAGCCGGCGGGCGTCCGGGGCGTACGTGCCGAGCAGCTCCACGATGAGGTCGCGGTCGACCAGCGCGGGGTCCAGGTGCGCCCGCAGGGCGTCCAGGTTCCGCTTCTCCCAGTGGCCGACGATGTCGCTGAAGAGGGCGGCCGCCCACGTGACCCCTCCCTCGAGGAAGGCGAAGTTCATGGTCGGGAACCGGTGGGTGACGCCGCCCAGGAAGAGCGACTTGGCCAACGCCTGCTGGCCCTCCGCCAGCATCGACAGGTGGTTCGCCACGTAGCTCGTCGGCGACCGGTAGGGGGTCATGCCGATGAAGCCCGAGTGGAAGGCGATGGACACACCCAGGTCGCGGGCCGTCGCCCACACGGGGTCGTAGTCGTACGCCGAGTCGAGGCCGAACTGGTCGAGCCAGAACGCGTACCGCGATACGTCCGGGTCCTTGTCGGCCAGTGCCTCGAACGGACGCTGCACGTAGCCGGCGCACAGCACCGCCTTGTACCCGAGCTGGGTGACGGCGTACTCCATCTCTGCGACCGCCTCCTCCGGGGTGTTCATGGGGATGGCGGCCACGGGGGTGAGCCGGTCGGCGAGCGGTGCGAACGTCTCGGCGTTGCACCGGTTGAGGGCCCGGCAGGCACCCCGCCGGAAGGCGTCGTCCGCCGCGTGCAGGAAGACCAGGCCGAGACTCGGGTAGATGACGCCGAAGTCGATCCCGATCTCGTCGAGGCGCTCGTACAGGAGAGCAGGGAAGAGCGCAGTGGCGAGGTCGATCGTCTGCCTGGCCGGCGCGCTCCACCACGGTCCCCGCGGCGTCCGGGTGGTCCGGCGCTCCTCCGGGGTCTGGTCGTGCCACGGCACGTCGCTGCCGCCGTAGGGGGGAACGAGGCGACGCAGCGCCGGGTCCTCCAGCGAGATCCCCTCCTGTTCCAGGTACGGGGCGAGCGTCGGCAGGTGCTCGGCCATGTGGCCGTCGCTGTCGATCACCGGGTGGTCGAGCGAACGGTGGATCTCCGCGGAGGTCGCCATGGCGACAATCTAGGCACATCGGGCCGGAACATCCCCGGAGGCACGACCGTCTCGGCAGGGGCACGACCATCTCGGCAAGGATGAGGACATGGCGCACGACCTCGTGATCCGCAACGGCACCGTCGTCGACGGTTCCGGCCTCGGCTCGTACCGGGCCGACGTCGGGGTCACCGGCGACCGGATCGCCGAGGTCGGCCGGATCTCGGGGCGCGGCCACCGCGAGATCGACGCCGACGGCCACGTCGTCACGCCCGGGTTCGTGGACGGTCACACCCACATGGACGCCCAGGTCTTCTGGGACGCCACCGGCTCGAACTCGTGCTGGCACGGCGTCACGTCCGCCGTCATGGGCAATTGCGGCTTCACGCTCGCGCCCGTGCGCTCCGACGAGCGGGCGCTCGTCGTCCGCAACCTCGAGCGGGCCGAGGACATCGACCCCGCCGCCCTGGCAGCGGGCATCGACTGGAGCTTCGAGACGTTCCCCGAGTACCTCGACGCGGTCGACGGGCTGGCGAAGGGCATCCACTTCGCGGCCAACATCGGCCACTCCGCACTACGTACCTGGGCCATGGGCGAGCGCGCCTTCGAGGAAGAGGCCGACGCCGACGACCTCGCGCTCATGGCCGGGCAGCTGGCCGATGCACTGCGGGCCGGGGCCATCGGCTTCTCCACGTCGCGCACCCAGCACCACGAGACCTCCGACGGTCGTCCCGTAGCCTCCCGGATGGCCTCCTGGGGCGAGGTGGCGGCCCTGGTCGGTGTGATGGGCGGACTCGGCACGGGCATCTTCGAGGGGGCCGACGCCGGCATGTCGGCGCCCGACCCGGACGTCCGGCGCCGCTCCCTCGACCGGATGACGGAGCTGTCGGCTTCCACCGGAGTGCCCATGACATTCGGCCTGGTGGCCACCCGGGGTGCCGGCTACCTCATCGATTTCCTGGACGAGGCGGCCGGGCGTGGCGCACGGATGATCGCCCAGACCCACTGCCGGGGGATCTCGGTGCTTCTGTCGCTCCGGACCCGACTCCCCTTCGACCTGCTGCCGGCCTGGGCCGACCTGCGGGCCCGACCGGTGGAGGAACAGCTCACCGTCCTCGGCGACCCCGAGCGCCGGGTCCCGTACGTCGAGGCCGCGGTGCATGCCGACTACGCCGCCTACACCGGGGTGGGCGCCCAGGCCCGGCCACCGGACTTCGAGGGCATCCGCATCTACCTGCACGGCCTGCCACCCAACCCGACCGTGGCCGACGTCGCCCGGGAGCGGGGGGTCCATCCGGCCGAAGCCATGATCGACCTGTGCGTGGAGACCGGCGGCGACCAGCTGTTCATCCAACCCTCGCTCTACCCCCAGGACGAGACGGTGCTCCTCCGTGCACTCCGCCACCCACGGGCGGTCATGACCTTCAGCGACTCGGGCGCCCACCTCAGTCAGATCGCCGACTCCTCCATCCACACCCATCTCCTCGGCCACTGGGTCCGTGACCGTGGGGAGTTCACCCTCGAGGAGGCAGTGCGGATGGTGACCCTGGCGCCGGCGCTGGCCTGGGGACTCGACGGCAAGGGCCTGCTCCGGCCGGGTATGGACGCCGACCTGGTGGTGTTCGACAAGGACACCGTCGGCCCCGCCGTCCCCACCCTCGTCGACGACCTCCCGGCGGGTGGGCGGCGGCTCGAGCAGCGCTCGGTGGGCTTCCTGGCGACGGTGGTCGCCGGCGAGGTGACGATCGATCGTGGCGAGCAGACCGGGGCGACCCCCGGCCGGCTGCTGCGCCGGCGGGTGCCCTGAACGACGTCACTCCGGTGCTCCGGCGTTCGGCGTCGACGCCGGCGGACCTACCGCATCCAGATGGTGCGGGCCGTGCGGCGCAGGATGACCCACCGGCCCTCGTGGCGGACCACGTCGTCGAGGTACCGGATCCCGAGCGTCAGGTCGCCCGCGTCCGACGACGGGTCACTCAGCTGATGGACCACGGCGTAGGCGTCGACGCCTGCTTCGTCGGGGCCGGGCCCGAGGGTGATCAACGGGTCGGCGATGACATGCATGCTCGTCGGGAACGTCCGTGGCCCCCGCATCCCGGTCAGCCACTCATCGAGCGTCTGCATGCCGCGGGCGCCGGTCACCTCGGCCGCAGGGTGGAACAGCGCCTCCAGCGCCTCGACGTCCCGGTCGTCGGCCGCCCGCGCGTACCGCTGCAACAGCCCCCGCAGCTCCTCGTGGTCACCCACCGGCAACCGGGCGGTCACAGGACCGCCACCGGGTTGACCGGGCAGCCCGTTCCCTTCGGGATCCGCAACGGCGCCATGGTGAAGAGGAACGACCACCGGCCCAACTCGGCGCACCTGGCGGCCAGTGGGGCGACCCGCACGTTGTCGATGAGGTGGAGGCCCATCGACACGATGCCGATCTGGTGGACCGGGAACGGCCACTCAGGGGTCCCCACGAACGGCATGGGGTCCGAGATCCCGTCGCTCCCGAGGACCGCCACCTCACGCTCGGCCAGCCAGGGCAGGCAGTCCGAGTGCAGGCCCGAGAACCCGTCGAACCCGCGGGTGGCGCGCCGCCGGGCCTCACGCCCCCAGGCCACCACGAGGACGTCACCGGTGCCGACCTCGACTCCCTGGGCCGCCTCGGCCCGCTCGAGGTCGGCCACCGTCACCACCTCGTCCGTGCCGAGGTAATCGCAGCCGAGTGCCCGGGGGACGTCCAGCAGGACGCCCCGCCCGACCACCCCGTCGGCCAGCGTCAGCACGGTGTTCGACCGGGCACCGTCGCTACGCACCTCGGATGCGGGTCGGCCCCCGTACATCCGGCCGCGCACGAACATGTGCGACAGCGCGTCCACGTGGGTGGTCCACAGTCCGTGCACGTCGAGCGCGAGGTGGTCGCGGGCCGCCTCGTACCCCGCGATCCCGTTGGAATCGCGGGCGTCCCCCGACGCCAGCATGTGGTGCTGGACCGGGTGCGGGTGCTCGGGCAACGGCTCGGTGGCCAGGTCGTGGGAGAGGCTGATCGACTCGCCGGTCCGGACCGATCGGGCGGCCGCCGCCCGTCGCTCGTCGGTCAGGAAGTGGAGGGTGCCCCGCTCGTCCCCGTCACCCCACCTGCCCCAGTTGGAGAGACGGTCGAACAACGCGTCGAGTTCGTCGGTGGTCGGGACCGGGTACTCGGAGGCCATGGTGCCATCCTGTCAGCGGTGACGCCGGGTGTCACCGATCGGTCGGGGCCGACCGCCCGGGTGGCCATCCGGGCAGGAGCCCGAGGTCGCGGCAGACCTCCTGGGCCTCGATCCACCGACCGTTGCGCTCACGGGCCTCGGTACTGGTGACGAGCCATGCGGCGACGGCGCCCACGACGTCGGGGGGCGCACCGAGCGAGGCGTCGAAGCCGAACCCGGCCATGTCCTGGGCGATCCGCTCGGTCGCCACGAACCCGGGGCTGAGGTTGAAGGCCACGATCCCGCGGGGTCCGAGCTCGACGGCCAGGATGCCGGCCATGCGATGGAGGGCGCCCTTGGACATGCCGTAGCCGAGGCCCCAGCCACCGCTGCCCGCCGGCTTCGGTGGGTCCATCGTCCCCGAGCTCGACGCCAGGTTGAGGATGAATCCCTCACCACGCGCGACCATGCCCGGCAGGACCAGCTTGGTCAGGATCGCCGGAGCCATGACGTTCGCCTCGAGGTGCCGGTCGAGCAGCTCCACCGGCGTGTCGAGGACCTGGTCCATGTGGCCGGGCCCGACGTACCGTCCGTTGTTGACCAGCACGTCGACCCGACCCCACCGCTCGATGACGGTGGCGGTCGCCGTCCCGAGCGAGGTCCGGTCGAGCAGGTCCAGGTAGACGGGCAGCGTCCTGCGGCCCTCGGCTGCGACCAGGGACGCCGTCGAGTCGAGCGAACCCGGCAACGGCGACGTGTCCGAGGCGGCCACCGTGGAGGAGTGCTCCCGTGCCTCGCCCTCGCGCAACGTCCGCGCCCCGATCGCCACGTCGAAGCCCGCCCGGGCGAGGTGGACGGCGATCGCCTTGCCGATCCCCCTGCTCGCGCCGGTCACCAGGGCGACGCCCCGGGGTGGGGCGTCGCCCGGCGGTGGAGTGGTCGCCTTGCTGGGCTCGGTGGTCATGGTCCTCCCCGTTCCGTCGCCTCACCGGTCGGGTGGGCGCTCGATCCGGACCATTGTCGCAGTATCGTGCCCACTGCGACCGGAGACGACGAGGAGCGACACGTGCCCACCACCACCGCCAACGGCATCGACATCACCTACGCCACCCACGGCGACCCGTCGGCGCCCCCGTTGCTCACCATCCACGGCCTCGGTGCACAGCTGACCGACTTCCCGTCCGCCTTCGTCGACGCCATGGTGGGAGCCGGCTTCCACGTCATCACCTTCGACAACCGCGACCAGGGGGGCTCCACCTGGTTCGACGACGCCGGCGTTCCCGACATCGGCGCGCTCCTCGGCGATCCGGCAACCCCCGTCCCCTACCTGATCGCCGACATGGCCGCTGACGCCGCCGGCCTCCTCGACGCCCTCGGCATCGACTCGGCGCACGTCCTCGGCGTCTCGATGGGCGGCATGATCGCCCAGCAGTTCGCCGTCGACTACCCGGAGCGGACCCGCACCCTCACGTCGATCATGTCGACACCCGGGCCGACCACCGGCCCCCCGACGCCCGAGGCGATGGGCGCACTCCTGGTCGAGCCCGCCGTCGGGCGCGAGGCCGTCATCGAGCAGTCCGTCGCCGGAGCGCGGATCATCGCCTCCCCCGGCTTCCCCTTCGACGAGGCCGGCGCGCGGGAGCGGGCCGGGGTCCACTTCGACCGGGGCAACCATCCCGAGGGCACGATGCGCCAGCTGGCCGCCATCCTCGCCTCGCCCGACCGGGCGGCCCGCCTGGCCGGTGTGTCCGTGCCGACGCTCGTCGTGCACGGCTCGGCCGATCCCCTGGTCACCCTGCCGGGCGGTGTTGCGACGGCCGAGGCCGTCCCCGGCGCCGAGTTGTGGGTGGTCGAGGGCATGGCCCACGACCTGCCGGCCGAGGTGCTCCCCGAGCTCGTCGACCGCCAGGCCGCCCTGCTGGCCGCCGTCAGCTGACGGCGGGCGCCGGCCGGGGTAGCGTCGGACAGGTCGCACCAGGGGGAGGACCGATGACCAGGACGCACGTCCGCGTCCCGACGGGGACGCGGACCAGGGGGCGCCGGTGGGCGGCCGCAACCGCAGCCGTGCTCGCCGTCGGGCTCGCCGCCTGCACGTCCTCGGGCGCGTCGCCGACCACCACCACGGGCATCTCGGCCGCGGCCTCCTCGGCCATCCACGCCTTCTACTCGCCGCCGTCGCCGCTGCCGGCAGCGGCACCCGGCAGCCTCATCCGGTCGGTCGTGGTGACCGGCGTGCCGGAGGTGTCGGCCGGCGCCAGGGTGTGGAGGATCCTCTACCACTCGACCACCATCTACGGAGCCGACGTGGCCGAGTCGGGCTACGTCATCGCACCGTCGGTTCCGGCACCGGCCGGGGGTTATCCCGTCATCGCCTGGGCGCACGGGACCTCGGGCTTCGCGGCGCCGTGCGCACCGTCGCTGTTCACCGACTCGGGCGGGGGGGCGGGTCCGTACCTCCTCCCCTCCCTCGCCCTGTACCTGGCCGCCGGGTACGTGGTGTCGGCGGCCGACTACCAGGGCCTCGGCGTCGCCGACGGCGTCCACCCCTACCTGCTCGGCTCGAGCGAGGGCCGATCGGTCCTCGATGCCACCCGGGCGACCCGGCAGATCGCCGGCCTCCGCACCGCCGACACCGTGGTGATCTACGGCCACTCCGAGGGCGGGCACGCCGCACTCTTCGCGGCGGAGATGGCCCCCACCTACGCGCCCGACCTCCATGTGATCGGCGTGGTGGCCGCCGCCCCGGCCACCGGTCTCAGCACGCTGGTCGCCACCATCGGCACCCCGCTCGGTGCGCAGTTCCTGCCGTACAGCATCCCCACCGCGTACTCCTGGACGAAGACCTACACGGACCTGCCCGCCTCGACGGTGTTCACCCCCGCCGGCGAGGCCTTCGCATCGACCGAGGTCACCCGCGGCTGCTCGGACCGGGTGGCCGAAGCCATCGTGACGCACCACGTCACGCCGGGCGGTGTGTTCGCGGCCGGCGCCGGGTCGGATCCGACGGTACAGGCCCATGCCCGGGCGAACGACCCCGGCAACGTGCGGACCACCGTGCCCATGCTGGTCGTCCAGGGGACGGCTGACGGCACAGTTCCTCCGCCACTGACCGACACCTACGTGACCACCAAGGCGTGCCCGATCGGCGACACCCTCCAGTACCTCCATGTCACCGGCGCCACCCACGGCACGGTGGTGATCGAGGCGGCACCCACGATCGTGGCGTGGATGAACGCCCGGCTGGCCGGCTCGCCGGCGCCCTCCACCTGCGGCCGGCCCGGGGACGTGGCCACGTTCACGCCCTGAGTCGGTCGCACCCCACGGACCGGCACTGCAGAGGGCCCGCTGTCAGCCGCCTTCGAAGATCCGCCAGGGGTTGTCGACGAGCATCCTGGTGATCTGCTCCTCGGTCACGCCGTGGTCGCGCAGGTACGGCAGCACGTCCTGCTCGATGTGGAGGTAGTGCCACTGGGGCAGGAACGGCATGGCCTCCGGATCCACCCAGTCCATGTAGCAGGCGGCGTCGTGGGACAGGACCATGCGACCGGCGTAGCCCCTCCTGCACAGCTCGACCACGGTGTCGGCCCGCGCCTCGAATGTCGTCTCGAGGTTGATGCCGAACCGGTCCATGCCCAGCCAGAAGCCGGCCTCGGCGAGCGCGCCGAGGTGGTCGACGTCCGTCGAGTCGCCGCTGTGCCCGAGCACGACGGCGCCCGGGTCGACTCCCTCCTCGGCCATCACCCGCTGCACGTCGAGGCCCCGCTGCGTCCCCGGGTGGGTGTGGACGGTCACGGGGCAGCCCGTGGCCAGATGGGCCTTGGCCACGGCCCGCATGATCCGTTCGACGCCGGGGGTCAGGCCGTCCTCGTCGACCGCGCACTTGAGCATGCCGGCCCGCACCCCGGTCCCGGCGATCCCCTCGACGATGTCGGCCACGAACATGGGCACCATCGGTTCGGTCTCCTCCCTCCCGAGCAGGGCACCGATGGCCGGGGTGCGGTAGTGGAAGAAGAACGGGACGTCGTGGTAGGTGTAGCAGCCGGTGGCCACTACGACGTTGAGTTCGGGAACCTGGTCGGCGACCCGCTGGATGCGCGGGATGTAGCGCCCGAGGCCGATGACCGTCGGATCGACGATGGTGCTGACCCCGCTGGCCGCCAGTGCCCCCAACTTGGCCACGGCGTCCGCCACGCGGGTGTCCTCGTCGCCCCACTCCTCGGGGAAGTTCTGCTGGACGTCGGAGGTGAGCACGAAGATGTGCTCGTGCATGTAGGTGCGGCCGAGGTCGGCGGAGTCGATCGGCCCACGGACGGTGGCGACGGTGGTCATGGCGTTCCTCCACACTGTGCGGCCGACACCTGGTGCGCCGGCGGATCGATCGTACCGGTGGACTCCTGGCGGAGGGGGTCCTGCCGCGTCAGTCGGCCGTCGCCCGGACGAAGTCGTCGATGATCGTCACCAGCTCGTGCGGTGCATCCTCCTGGATGAAGTGGCTCGCACCCTCGAGCACCCGGTGGGGCTGGCCCTGCGCACCGGGGATCCGCCGCTGCAGCGGCAGGTGGGCGCCGGCCTTGTAGGCCACCTGGTCCTGGTCACCGAAGACCGTCAGGAACGGCTTCTCCCACGTCTCGAGGTGCGCCCAGATGGCCTTGGCCTGGGGCACGCCCGGGTTGTCCGGCTGGACCGGGATGAGCATCGGGAAGCGCTTCGGTCCGGCCTGGTAGCTGCCGTCGGGGTACGGCGCGTCGTAGGCCGCCACCTCCCCGGCCGACAGCTCGCGGGTCGTGCCACCCTGCAGGAGCGCCCCGACCGGGAGCACGTCGACCGACTGGCTGAAAGCCAGCCACTTCTCCAGGAACCCGTTGACACCCTGCCCCTCCGGCAGCCCGGTGTTCGACGCCACCACGCGGGCGAACCGGTCGCCGTGGTCGGGCAGCAGGGCGAGCCCCAGCATCCCGCCCCAGTCCTGGCAGAACAGGGTGATCTCGCGCAGGTCCTCGGCCTCGAGCCACTGGCCCATCCAGTCGGTGTGGCCGGCCATCGTGAAGTCGTCCTGGTCGAGCGGCTTGTCGGAGCGCCCGAGGCCCATGAGGTCGAGTGCGACCACCCGGTGGCCCCGCTCGACCAGCCCCGGGACCATGTGCCGGTAGAGGTAGCACCACGCCGGGTTCCCGTGGAGCAGGAGCACGGGGGCTGCGTCCCGTGGCCCCTCGTCCACGAAGTGGTAACGCAACGGGGTGCCGTCGGCCGCTTCCACTTCCCGGTAGTGGGGCGCGAAGTCGAAGCCGGGCAGTCCGTCGAAGCGGTCGTCAGGTGTGCGCAGGACGTCCACTGCCGCTCACTCCCCCGCCGTCTGCACGGAGTCGACGAGGCTCTCCATCAGCGGGTCGATGACCACCACGACCTGGTCGGCCAGACCGGACGTGTCCGCCAAGGCCGCCAGTGACGCCTCCTCCACCCGGTCGAACCGGACGTCGTCCCAGCGGCGCCCGTCGCCGAGGATCACCCCGTCGACCGCGAAGTGGGCCACGGGCGTGACGCGTCCGGGATCCGGGCCGGGGGTGGCACCGTCCGCGAACCGGCGCACCCGCATCACGAGTTGACCGCTACCGGCCTCCGCCGGGTCGGCGACGCTGAGAGGCACACAGCCCATCACGATGGTGGTCTCCATGCCCGCCCTCTTGTGCACGTACTGCTTCTTGAAGTCGTCCCTGTCCTGCATCGCGAAGAACGAGGCCCGGCTCGGGTAGCGGACGATGGCGATGCGGTCCCAGGCGACGTCGTCGGCCACCTGGTGGGTGACGTCGCCGAACAGCGGGATCGTGGCGCCCAGGTCGGCGAGCACGGCCGTCGGCGCGTAGACGTCGTCGGCCTCCTTGCCCGAGATGGCCGGTCCTCCCTCGTCGCCGTAGTCGGCGACCGCCCGGTACTTCATGAGGTTCAGCATCCATACGTGACCATCGTCCTCGGGGGGCAGGTGCAGCCAGCGGCCGGCGGTCCCGACGTCGATGGACCCGAAGGGGTACTCCAGTCTGCCTGCCATGCTGCCGTTCCTTTCTGCGGCCCGGGAGCCAGTGGATGGAGGTGGTGGATGGTCGTGCTGTGTGGTCGTGGACAGTGGTGGTCAGTCGGTCAGCAGGGCGTGCAGGGCGTCGGCCAGCAGGACAGCGGTGTCGGCGGCGCCGAGCCCCCGGTGCACGAGGTAGTGGTCGAGGGACTCGAACGCGCAGAGGGCGTCCGCCGCCGCCAGGCGCGCCCGTGCCCGGTCCGGGGCCATTGCCCTGAGCTCGGGGGCGAACTGCCGCTCGATCTGCTCGCGCAGACTGGTGCGGTCGGATTCGAACTGGTCGCGTACGATCGGGTCGAAGGTGGCACGCATGCGCGTGGCCCGCAGGGCGGGACCGGCGGCCGCTTGGAGGCGGAGGCGGGCCTCCACGAACCGGGAGATGCGGTGATCGAGTCCGCCTTCGCCGATGGCGGGCAGCAGGAGCAAGGGGGCCAGCCGTTCGAGCTGTCGCTCGATGGCCGCACGCGACAGGGCGTCGTGATCGTCGAAGTAGCGGTAGACCGACCGGACGGACAGTCCGGCCCGCTCCGCCACCTCCTCGGGACCCGGGCTGAGGTTGTCCTCGGAGAAGAGATCGAGGACGGCGTCGAGGACGGCGTCACGGTTGCGGTCCCGGATGGCCGACCGCCCGTCGAGCACCCGGTCCGAGGCCGGCCCGTCTCCCGCTTCCGCCGACACCGCCGCCACTCCTCAGGCCCCGTGCCCGAACTTCGGGTTGCGCCCCTGTTCGAGCCGCCGGTTCCGGTCGTGCACCCGGCCGAGGGTGGATTGGTGGGTGAGGATCCAGAAGCGGCGGGCCCGCACCGCGTACGCGACGTCGGCGGCCAGGTCGGCCGGGTCCATGGCCACGGTGCCCATGAACTCGGCCATCTGCTCGATCGGGACGGCCGGCGGCGGCGGGAACCCAAGTGCCTCGGGTGCGTTCCGGGAGGACTCAAAGATCCGGGTGGCAACGAGCTCCGGGCAGAGGCACGACACGCCCACACCGGTGCCCTCGAGCTCCAGGGCGAGGGACTCGGACAGGCCCACGACCGCGTACTTGGTGGCGTGGTACGGACCGAGCACCGGCGACGACGTGAGTCCCGCCTCGGAGGCCGTGTTGACCACATGGCCCTCGCCCTGCTCCAGCATCAGGGGCACGAACGCGCTCACGCCGTAGGCGACGCCGAGCACGTTGACCCCCACCACCCACTGCCACGTGGCGGGCTTGGTCCTGTGGTTGACCTGTCCGTTGGCCACCCCGGCGTTGTTGCACAGGAGGTGGACAGCCCCGTGGGCGGCGACGGCGGCGTCCCGGAGGCCGGTCACCTGGTCCGGGTCCGACACGTCGCACACCACCGGGAGCACCCGCCCACCGGCGTCGGCGATGCGGGCCGACTCCCGCTCGAGGACCGGTTGCTCGATGTCCGCCATCACGACCACCATGCCCTCGGACAGGAAGCGCTCGGTGAGTGCCAACCCGATGCCCGATGCCGCCCCCGTGATGACCGCGATCCGTCCGTCCAGCTCCATGGTGTCGTCCTTCCTCCGTGCCGCGTGGCGGCAGATGTGTCGTCGGGGCCGGTCGCCCGGCCGGGGTGCGCTGTGGTCCCGGTCAGATCCGGGCGATCACCTCGTCGCCGTAGGCAGCCAGCGCGGCCTCCGTGTCCTTCCAGAACAGGAAGGACGGGACCACGATCCGGTCGACCCCGAGTTCGGCCAGGGCGGCTGCCTCGTCGAGTGCGCCCGGGCCGAAGACCCCGTTGCCGCCACAGGTGATCTCGATGGCGTCCGGGTCACGCCCCGCCTCCTCGGCGGTGCTGCGCACAACGGCGAAGAGAGCGGCGAGCTTGTCGTGGCTGCCCGACGCCGGGAAGAACCCGTCGCCGGTGCGGCCGGCCCGTCGGGCCGCCACCTCGGTGTGACCGCCGATGTGGACCGGCACCGTCCCGCCCACCGGTCGCGGCCGGCAGATGCAGTCGGTGAAGGAGGTGAACTCGCCGGCGTAGGTGGCCTGGTCCTGGCTCCACAACGCGCGCATGGCGGCGATCCCGTCGTCGGTGCGCCGGCCGCGCTCGGTAAAGGGGATGCCGATGGCGTCGAACTCCTCCTCCAGCCAGCCCACGCCGACCCCGAGCTGCACGCGTCCACCGGACAGGTGGTCGAGGGTGGCCACCTCCTTGGCGAGGACGACCGGGTTGCGCTGCGGCTGGATCAGGATCCCGGTGGCCAGATTGATGGTGGACGTCGCCGAGGCCAGGTAGGCGAGCCACACCAACGGGTCCGGGATCGGGGCGTCGTCGGAGCCGGGCATGCGCCCCGACCGGTCGTACGGGTACGTCGACTCGTAGCCGGCCGGCACCACGGTGTGCTCCACGGTCCACAGCGACTCGAATCCCGCTGCTTCGGCGGACCGGGCCAGCTCGACGGCGGGGCCCGGGTCGACGAAGGGTCCGGTATTGGCGAAGACGATGCCGAACTTCATGCGGGGCCCCTTCCATGGCCGCCGCCGGCGCCCGGAGGGGCGGGCGGCACTTCTGTCAATGCTGGTGACATCTGTCAAGGTATCTGACAGAAGATACACTCGCAACCGGGGCGGACCGGCGGACGGCCGCCGACCTGCAGCCGACCGTCGCCAGAACAGGAGACCCCGATGGACCCCTATGTGCTCTATGCCATGCCCGCGTCGCTCTACTCCGGCAAGGCCCGCTCCTACCTGCGCACCCACCGCATCGAGTACGTGGAACGTGCGCCGGGCGACCCGCGCTACGGCGCCGAGGTCGAGCCCGCCATCGGCCGGTGGATCATCCCCGTGCTCCAGACGCCCGACGGGACCATCGTGCAGGACACCGTGGACATCATCGACCACCTCGACGCCACCGTGGCCCCGGAACGATCCGCCTACCCGGCGACTCCCGTCCAGCGCACCGTCGCCCACCTGCTGGAGCTGTTCGGCGGCGAGGGCCTGCTGCGCCCGGCGATGCACTACCGCTGGGACTTCGACGACGTCAACGTGCCGTTCCTGGCCAAGGACTTCAGCGCCGCCCTGGTCGTGGGTGCCGACGACGCCACACGCGACGCCGTGTTCGCCTTCGCCTCCGAGCGCATGCGGAGCGCCACCGCCGCGTTCGGGGTGACCGAGGAGCTCGTGCCCGCCATCGAGCGGTCCTATGCGGAGTTCCTGACCCTGTTCGACGCCCACCTGGCCGGCTCCCCCTTCCTGCTCGGCGGACGGCCCACCATTGCCGACTTCGGCTTCTTCGGTCCCCTCTACGCCCACCTCGCCCGCGACCCCTACCCCTCGGTGCTCATGAAGCAACGCGCCCAGCGGGTGTGGCGTTGGGTCGAGCGCATGCACGCGCCCGTGCAGGACGCCTCCGAGTACGGCGACTGCAGCGAGGACCTCTTCGCCGACGACACCGTGCCCGACACGCTGCGGGCGCTGCTCTCCTACATCGGCGACGAGTTCCTCGACGAGGCCGTGGCCCAGGTGGCCGCCGTCGACGCGTGGCTCGCCGAGCACCCCGACGTGACCGACGGCGAGGTCGTCCTCGGCAAGCCCAAGCGGCGGATCAGCGGCACCACCACGTTCTCCTGGCGTGGCCACGACATGACCGTCGCCGTGGTGCCCTACCGGACCTTCCTCCTGAAGCGGCTCCAGGACGCCTTCGGCGCGGCGACTGCCGACGAGCAGGTGACCATCCGCGCGCTGTTCGTCGGAGCCGGGCTCGACCCCCTGCTCGACATCCGCCCACGGCGCTGGGTGGTCCGGTCGGACAACCGCGAAGTGTGGGGGCCGCCACAGGAGCCGGTGCCCACCGCCTGAGCAGGGCCCGGCCGTCCGGCTACCCGCCGGACGGCATGCCCTCGGACGCTCGCCGACGGGCCCGGAAGGCCTCGCACCGTCCGACGAACTCGTCGGTCTGCGCCGTCGACCATGCGACCGCCCGTCCACCGTCCAGTTGCGCCACCCGGGCCCGGTGGGCGGCGACCCTGGGGTCGAGGGGACGGTCGAACCCGAGGCGGACCAGACCGTCGAGCCGCACGTAGAGCGGCTCCACGGTCGCCTCGGCCAGCGTCGGACCCTCACCGACCAGCCACCGCCCGTCGCCCAGCCGGTCCCCCAGGGCGACCAGAGCGTCGGCGAGGTCTGCGGCCGACGCAGCGATGCGCTCGGCGTGCGTGCCGTAGTAGACGCCGATCATCGGCGGGAACACGCGTGCGTCGATCCACGCCATGGCGTCGAACACCCGGGTCCGCTCACCCGGGTCCGACGGCAGGAGAGACCGTCCGTCGATCCGTTCCTCCAGCCACTCGAGGATCGGTAGTGAGTCCGCCCGGTACTCCGACCCGATGCGGACCAACGGGATCTCGCCTCGCGGCGAGTGCTCGACGAACTCGGGTGGGACGACGTAGCCCGGCGGACGAGCGGCGGTCGGCGGCACGTCCACCAGATCGTGGGTGATGCCCCGTTCGGCCAGGGCGAACGACACCCGGACCGAGGAGGGGCAGATCCAATGGCCGAACAACGTCACGTGGTCGACGGCACCGACGCCGCGGGCCGGACTCACCAGATGTCCTGCCCGCGGCCCGGATGCGCAGCCCGGGTCACTCTTCTGTCAGTACGAGTGTCATGACCCATGGTGCCAACGTAGCGGTGGCGCTTCCGTGGCGTTTCTGGGGCTCCCGGACGAGGCCTGGACGAGTGGGCCGCGTTACAGTCCGGGCGGCCCGTCCCCCGTGGTGGGGCACACCCGGGCCGGCCCGAGGAGACCTGATGCCCGACGCCCCGCCGCTGACCGCGCTCGAGATCGCACGCAAGGCCACGCTCCTGCCCATCACCGAGGTGGCCGCCGGCATGGGGATCGGCGAGGACCTCCTCGAGCCTTACGGCCGCTACATCGCCAAGGTCTCACTCGATGCCGTCGGCGCACTCGCGGAGCGCCCCCGGGCCCGGTACATCGTCGTGACCGCCATCACCCCCACCCCGCTGGGCGAGGGCAAGACGACCACCACCATCGGCCTGGCCCAGGGCTTCAAGCACATCGGCAAGCGCGCCACGGCGGCCATCCGGCAATCGTCGATGGGCCCCACCTTCGGGATCAAGGGTGGCGCGGCCGGTGGCGGCTACAGCCAGGCCGGACCGTTCGAGGCGTTCAACCTCCACCTGACGGGCGACATCCACGCCGTCACCGCCGCCCACAACACCCTGTCGGCCATCGTCGACAACCACCTGCACCACGGCAACGAGCTGGAGCTCGACCTCCATGCCATCACGTGGCGGCGGGTGCTCGACGTCAACGACCGGTCACTCCGCAACATCGTGATCGGACTGGGAACCGCCGAGGACGGCGTGCCCCGTCAGTCGGGCTTCGACATCACCGCGGCCTCCGAGGTCATGGCGATCCTGGCCCTGTCGACGTCGTTGCGCGACCTGCGGCGGCGTCTGGGCGAGGTCGTGGTCGGGTTCGATGTCCGGGGCCGCCCGGTGACCGCCGAGCAGCTGCGGGGCGCCGGGGCCATGGCGGTCATCATGCGGGACGCCCTCAAGCCCAACCTGCTCCAGACGCTCGAGCACACCCCGGTACTGGTCCATGCCGGACCGTTCGGCAACATCGCCCACGGCAACTCGTCCGTCGTCGCCGACCAGATCGGCATCCACGCCGGCGACTACCTCATCACCGAGGCGGGCTTCGGCGCGGACATGGGCGCGGAACGGTTCTTCAACATCAAGTGCCGGGTGTCCGGTCTCGTCCCGGACGCCGCCGTCGTGGTCACCACCGTCCGGGCGCTCAAGGCCCATTCGGGGACCCACCGGATCGTGCCCGGCAGGCCCCTCCCCCCGGCCATCCTCGAGGAGAACCCCGACGAGGTGCTGGCCGGCGGAGCGAACCTCGTCAAGCAGGTGGAGAACGTCCGCCTCCACGGCGTGACGCCGGTCGTGGCCATCAACGCCTTCCCGGGCGACCACCCGAGCGAGTACGACGCCATCCGGGAGATCGCCGCCTCGCTCGGTGTGCGGTGCGCGGTCACCACGCACTTCGCCGACGGAGGCAGTGGCGCCACCGAGTTGGCCGAGGCGGTGGCCGCCGCGGCGGAGGAGCCGGGCGAGTTCCGGTTCCTCTACCCGTCCGAGGCCACGCTGCGCCAGAAGATCGAGACCATCGCCACCCGTATGTACGGGGCCGACGGCGTGGACTACGCGCCCGGGGCCGCCCGGCGACTGGACCAGCTCGAGGCCGAGGGGTTCGGTGGGCTGTCGGTCTGCATCGCCAAGACCCACCTGTCCATCTCGTCGTTCCCGGCGCTCAAGGGCGCACCCACCGGCTGGCGACTGCCGGTGCGCGAGGTGCGGCTGTCCGCCGGTGCCGGCTTCGCCTACGCCATCTGCGGCGACATGCGGACCATGCCCGGCCTCGGCTCCCACCCGGCGGCCTTCGACATCGACCTCGACGAGGACGGGAACATCGTCGGCCTCTACTGAGGCGCCGTCGCCCTGCTCAGTGCGGGAACGGCTCGGAGGCGGCCGACAGCTCCTCCTCGGCCAGGTGGACCTCTTCGGCCGTACCGGACGGTCGGGTGCCGGACCTCTCCAGCGCCACCACGGCGACGACCGTCCCCACCCCGACAAGCACTGCCGAGATCAGGAAGGCCAGCCGGTACCCGTCGGTCAGCGCCACCTCCACCGGGTGACCTGCCGCCTCCAGGGCGTGGGTCCGACCCGTTGCGATCGCGCTGAGGATGGCGAGGCCCAGCGCAGAGGACATCTGCATGGAGACATTGACGATGCCGGAACCGAGCCCAGCGTCCACGACCGGCACGTCCGCCATGGCGATCGACAGCAGCGGGGCGAAGGCCGTGCCGGCCCCCAGTCCGATCAACAGGAACGCCGGGAGCATGACCGACACGTACGAGGTGTCCGTCCCGAGGGTGGTCAGCAGCAGTAGGCCGAGCGTTCCGGCGACCATGCCGGGGATCAGGACCCGCTTGTCGCCGAACCGGGTCACGAGCCGCGCCGTGATCCCCGCCGACAGGATGCCCATGGTGACCGACATGGGGAGGAAGGCGAGGCCGGTCTGCACGGGACTGAAGCCCAGGACGCCCTCCAGGTAGAGGGCGCCGAGGAAGAAGGTGGTGAACATCCCGGTCGCCAGCATCCCCCGGATGATGCTGGACCTGGTCAGCGTCCGGATCCGGAAGATGCGCAGCGGCATGATCGGATTGGCCAGGCGCGACTCCAGCACCACGAAAGCGACGAGCATGAGCACCGCGGCCCCCACGAAGCCGAGCGTGTGGGCGGACACCCAGTGGTACTCGGTGGCCGTCGAGATGCCGTAGATCCCGACCATCAGCGCGACGGTCACCAGCACCGACCCGGCCACGTCGACCCCGGTGCGTATGCCGAGCCCGGTGTTCTCCACGATCAGGGCCCGACCGAAGATGAACGTGAACACCCCGATGGGCACGTTGATGAAGAAGATCCAGTGCCAGTTGAGGGCCTGGGTCAGGATGCCGCCCACCAGCAGCCCGATGGACCCGCCCCCGACGGCCACGAAGATGTAGGCGCTCATGGCCTTGCTGCGCTCACCGGCCTCGGGGAACTCGGTGACGATGATGGCGATGATGACCGACGCCGAGAACGCACCGCCGATCCCCTGGAGGAACCGGCCGACGATGAGCACCCCCTGGCTCTGGGCCACGCCGCACATGATCGACGCACCGGTGAAGAGCACGATCCCCGTCAGGAACACCTTGCGCCGCCCGATCAGGTCGCCCAGACGGCCGGCCATCAGCAGGAAGCTGCCGAAGGTGATGAGGAAGGCGTCGACCACCCAGGCCAGGCTCGACGGGGTGAAGTGCAGGTCCTTCTGGATGTCCGGGAGCGCCACGTTCACGATCGACGAGTCGAGGGCGTTCATGAACATGGCCAGGCAGACGACAACGAGCGCCCACCACCGCACGCGGGCGGACCGGGGCGCGACAGGAGACACCGGTGTGGAAGCGGAGGCCATCTCCCCATTCCACCGGTAGACCCCCTCGTACGGCAAGTCCGCCCCGCGACCCGAGATTGCCCAACCTCCCGACCGGTGCAACACTCCGCCGATGCGCCCGCACTCCCTCCATCCCGACCGGTACGCCCCCCGACGCCACCGGGCGATCGCCTGGGGGACGGCCGTGGCCGCCCTGGTGGTGGCCGGCACCCTGACGGGCTGCTCGTCCTCGTCCACGTCCGCCACCACCACCTCGACCGCGGCCACGACGACGTCGGCGACGTGCCACCGGGGCGAGCCCGCGACACCCGTCGCGGCCACCCCGGTGCCCGGGTCGACGACCGACTGGAACGTCACGTCCTTCGACGGGACGGTCATCCGCGCCCACTGGTTCCCGCTCGCCGACTACGAGAGCTCGCTGCACCCGGCCCCGACGGCGACCCACCCGACGATCCTCATGGGGCCGGGCTGGAGCCTCCCGGGCGACACCGACACCAGCAACTCACCGGGCCAGAGCCTCCTCGGGGCCGATGCCATCTCCACCCTGTTCCAGGCCGGCTACAACGTCCTGACCTGGGACCCGCGCGGATTCGGCGCATCGGGGGGCGAGGCCGCGGTCGACAGCCCGGCCTACGAGGCCCGTGACGTCAGCGCGCTGATCGACTGGGTGGCCACACGGCCCGGCGTGCAGCTCGACGCCCCGGGCGACCCCCGGATGGGGATGGTCGGCGGCTCCTACGGCGGCGGCATCCAGTTCGTCACCGCAGCCACGGACTGCCGCGTGGACGCCATCGTGCCGACGATCGCCTGGCACTCGCTGACCACCAGCCTGTTCAAGTCGGGCATCGTCAAGAGCGGCTGGGCGGGCATCCTCTCGAACCTGTCGAGTAGCGACCATGTGGCCCCCGAGGTGCTGGCCGCATCGCGGGCCGGACTGGCCAGCGGAACCGTCGACGCCGGCCAGGAGGCGTGGTTCGCAGAGCGCGGGCCGGCGGAGTACCTCGGCGGCGTCCACATCCCGACGCTCATCCTGCAGGGCACCGTCGACACCCTGTTCACCCTGCAGGAGGGCGTCGACAACTACGAGGTGCTGCGGGCGGCGGGCGTGCCCACCGCCATGCAGTGGTTCTGCGGCGGGCACGGCGTCTGCCTCACGGCGGCCGGCAACACCGCCGCGCCCGAAGAGGCCACCCTGGCGTGGCTGAAGCGCTACGTCCAGAAGGACACCTCCGTCGACACCGGTCCCGGGTTCAGCTTCGTGGACCAGAACGGCACCACCTACTCGGCTCCGTCCTACCCGGTCGCCCAGGGGGCGCCGGTGGCCGCCTCGGGCTCCGGCACCCTGGACCTGGTGGCGTCCGGCGGGTCGGGCCCCGTGACCTCGGTCCCGGCCGGCCAGGAGCTGGGCAGCCTGGTGGCGCCGATCACCCCTGCGCCGGCCACCGACGCCGTCGACGTCCCGGTCACGTTCACGAGGCCGGTGGTCGTCGTCGGGGCGCCGCGCCTCGTGCTGACCTACTCCGGCACGGCGCCCGCCGGCGCCCGGCCCACCCGGGTCTTCGCCCAGCTCGTCGACAAGGCGAGCGGCACCGTGCTCGGCAACCAGGTGACGCCGATACCCGTCGCCCTGGACGGCTCCACCCACGTGGTGACCGTGCCGCTCGAGATCGTGGCCTACACGGCCACGCCGTCGTCGGACATCGAACTGCAGCTGGTGGCGACCACGGTCTCCTACGCGCAGCCCCGTCTGGGTGGGTCGGTGCGGTTCGCGAGCGTCCGGCTGGCGCTGCCGACGGCAGCCACGCTCACCCCCGTCACGCCGGGCAGTGGCTCCATCACGGCGACGGCTCCCGGCTGAGGCACGCAGCCCGATGGCCGGGCCATGCCGCCCGGGACGGGCCCTCAGTCGGGCAGTCCGGCCAGGAAGGCGAGGATGGCCTCGTTGACCTGCCGGGGGTGGGTCAGGTTGGCGGCATGGGTGCCGCCCTCCACGGCCAGCACTCCCGCACAGCCCACCAGGCCGTCGGCCATACGCTGGGCCTTGTCCAACGAGATGGAGACGTCGGCGGTGCCGTGGACGACCAGTGCGGGAGCGGCGATCTCGCTGAGGCGGTGCTCGATCCCCTCCCGCCCGACCAGCGCCTGTCCGGGGTGGCGGATCGACTCGGGGGGACGTTCCATCCAGATGGCCGACCACGCGGCCGACAGGTCGGGGTCGCCCAGGATGAGCCCGGCACTGACCTCACAGGCCGCGAGCGACGGGCCGTCCTCGATCCAGGCGTCGATCATGCCCTGGTAGATCGGGATCACGTCGGCGTCCTCGGGGCCCGCCTGGGTGCTGAGCAGGATCAGGCCCCGGACCCGGTCGGGATCGAGCAGGGAAGCCCGCAGGGCGATGAACCCACCCTGGGACATCCCACCCAGCACGGCGCGCTCGATCCCGAGGTGCTCCATCAGGGCGAGGCAGTCCCGGGCGGAGTCCCAGTACGTGAAGGGCCGCTCGTCGTAGACCGTCTCGCCGAACCCGCGCTCGTCCCAGGTGATGACCCGGTACCCGTCGCGCAGTGCGGCCACCTGGTCGTCGAACATGGTCCGATCCATCAGGAAGCCGTGACTGAGCATCACCACCGGGCCGTCGCCGCCCGTGTCGTCGAACGCCAGAGTGACGCCGTTGACCGGTGCCGTGGCTCCTACCGCCTCGATTGTCGCCATGTGAATTCCTCGGCTCACGGCGCCCGGATCTTGAGGTCCTGTCCACCGGGACGGGACCGGTGGGCAGCCACATGTGTAGCGCCGCCCGGCCGGTCCGCGGGCCGACCCCCTACCGCTTGGCGCGGGGCAGCCCCAACCCGATCCACGAGATGATGTCCCGCTGGATCTCGTTGGTGCCCCCGCCGAAGGTGAAGATCGTCTGGCTGCGGGCCCGGTGCTCGAGGTCGCCGTTCAGTACGGCTCCCGGCGACCCTTCGGCCAGGTAGCCGGCCTGGCCCACGACCTCCAGGAGGATGCGGTAGGCCTCGAGCGCGAACTCGCTGCCGTAGACCTTGGTGGCCGAGGCGTCGGCCGGGCTGAGCCCCTTGTCCGCGGCCCATGCCACCTTCCAGTTGATGAGCTTCAGGTACTCAGCCCGGGCCCAGAGCCGGGCCAGGTGCAGCTGGACCCACTCCTGGTCGATGACGCGGCGTCCGTCGCCCAGGCGGGTCTGCTGGGCCCATCGGCGCACGTCGGTGATGCTGCGCAGGATGCCCGACACGGGGCAGATGGCCACCCGCTCGAAGTTGAGCTGGTTGGTGATGAGGGTCCACCCACCGTTCTCCTCCCCCACCAGGTTGGAGGCCGGCACTCGGACATCCTCGTAGAAGGTGGAGCTCGTGAACTCGCCCGCCATCGTCCGCAGCGGCGTCCAGCTGAACCCCGGGGTGTCGACCGGGACGATGAACACCGACAGCCCCTTGTGCTTCGGCGCTTCGGGATCGGTGCGGACGGCCAGCCACACGTAGTCGGCGTACTGGATGGCGCTGGTGTACAGCTTGCGGCCGTTGATGACGTACTCGTCGCCATCGCGCACGGCCCGGGTCTGCAGGGATGCGAGGTCGGTGCCGGCCCCCGGCTCCGTGTAGCCGATCGAGAAGTGGACCTCGCCCCGCAGGATGGCCGGCAGGAACCGCGCACGCTGCTCGTCGGTGCCGAGCTGCATGATGGCGGGCCCGACACTGTTCAGGGTCAGCAGCGGGAGCGGCACCCCGGCCCAGTGCGACTCCTCGACGAAGATCATCTGGTCGATGGGCCCCCGGCCATGGCCGCCGTACTCGGTGGGCCAGCCGATGCCCAGCCAGCCGTCGTCGCCCATCCGTTTGATGGTGGCCACGTAGTCCGGTCGCTTTCCGTCTACCGACGTGGCCGCGGCCAGGTCGGCGAAGTAGGCGCGTAGCTCGGCCTGCAGCGCAAGCTGCTCGTCGGTCAGGGCCAGGTGCACCGGAGGACTCCCATGGCTGCGGACGTTACCCGTCCGGCCGGGGTGGGGTACCGTCCCCCCCATGACCGACACCCCCGGACCCACGCCGCCGTCCGCCCTCTTCGACGTCGCCGGCAAGACCGTCGTCGTCACCGGGGGCTCCCGTGGCATCGGCCGGATGATCGCCGGCGGGTTCGTGGCCGCCGGCGCCGACGTGGTCATCGCGTCCCGCAAGGCCGACGCCGTCGAGGCGACCGTCGCCGAGCTGTCGGCGTTCGGTCGCTGCAGCGGCCTGGCCGCCGACCTGTCGACCGAGGCAGGGGCCCGCACCTTTGCCGATGCGGTGGCGGCCGACCACGACCGTGTCCACGTCCTGGTGAACAACGCCGGGGCCACCTGGGGAGCGCCCCTCGCCGAGCACGACACGGCATCGTGGCAGCGCGTGCTCGACCTCAACGTGCAGGGCGTCTTCCACACCACCAAGTTCTTCCTACCGCTGCTGCAGGCCGCATCGACGCCGGACGACCCGGCCCGGGTCATCAACATCGGCTCGATCGACGGAATCCACGTCCCGGTACTCGAGTCCTACTCGTACTCGTCGTCCAAGGCCGCCGTGCACCAGCTCACCCGGCACCTGGCCAAGCACCTCGCCCCCACCGTGACCGTCAACGCCGTGGCCCCCGGCCCCTTCGAATCGAAGATGATGGCCGCCACCCTCGACACCTTCGGCGAGCAGATCGCCGCCAGCGCCCCGCTCAAGCGGATCGGCCGACCGGACGATATGGCAGGCGTGGCCATCTTCCTGGCCTCGCGGGCCGGTGCCTATCTGACCGGGGCGATCATCCCGGTCGACGGGGGGATCGCCACCGTGGGCTGAGCACCCGACCCGACGGCACAGGAAGTTGGCCCTGGAAGGATTACCACGCAGGGTGGTAGTCTGAACACGCTGAGTGTGGTCACCGGACCACCTCGTGTCGGAGGGGTCGAACGATGCACACGGGTCGGATCAGTCTGAGCAGGTGGATCGGCGTGATGGTGGCGGTTGCCGCCGCACTGACACTCGGACCGGTGGCGGCAGGCACATCGCACGCCGGGGCCGCGCCGGCCCCACACACGGCCCTGACCGGGGTGCGGGGCAATTTCTGGCTGTTCACCCCCTCGGGCGCCGTGGAGCCCTACGGCGTCCCCTCCTACGGCTCGCCGACCGGACCGCTCAACCGGCCGTTGGTGAGCGCGGTCAGCGACCATGCACTCACCGGGTACTGGCTGGTGGCCAGTGACGGCGGGGTGTTCGCCTACGGCTCGGCCGGCTACCACGGATCGACCGGCAACCTCGTGCTCAACCAGCCGATCGTCGGCCTGGCCCAGACGCCCGACGACCGGGGCTACTGGTTGGTGGCCAGTGACGGCGGCGTGTTCAGCTTCGGTGACGCCAGCTTCTACGGCTCGACCGGGAGCCTGGTGCTCAACCAGCCGATCGTGGCCATGACCGCCACCGCCGACGGTCGGGGCTACTGGTTGGTGGCGAGTGACGGCGGGGTGTTCGCCTTCGGCGACGCCGGCTTCTACGGTTCGACCGGCAACCTCACCCTGCGCCAGCCGATCGTCGGGCTGGCCCGCACCGACAACGGGCACGGCTACTGGATGGTGGCACGCGACGGCGGGGTGTTCGCCTTCGGCAACGCCGGCTTCTACGGCTCCGCCGTGGGGTCGGCGTGGGAGCCGGTCAGGAAGGTTGTTCCGGCGTCGGGCGACGCCGGCTACTGGATCGTGCAGCAGAACGGGACCGCACAGGCATTCGGCAGCGCGACCGGCCAGACCCTCGCGCCCGAGACACTCCTGTTCGAGCCCCTCACACCGGGAGACCAGGCCGTCCTTTTCGCCTTCCAGCAGCTGGGCAAGCCGTACATCTGGGGCGGCAACGGACCGGTGGGCTACGACTGCTCCGGGCTGGCCCTGGCGTCCTGGGTCCACGGGGTCGGCGTCTCCTTCGCCCGGGTGGCGGACGACCAGTACCACACGGCGGGGGCCCAGATAACGTTCGACCAGCTCGAGGCGGGTGACCTCGTCTTCTGGGGTACCAACTCGGCCGACTGGACCACCGTGTACCACACGGCCATCTATGTGGGCGGGGGTCGGATCGTCGAGGCGACCGGTGACCAGGTCCAGCTGAACACCCTCGACCAGTGGAGCATGAGCCAGGTCATGCCCTACGCCCGGCGCCCCTGAGGGCCGATCCCGACGCCGCTGTCGGCCGTCCCGTGGACGAGCAGCGTCGGTGCACGGACTGCGCCGAGTCCGACGTCGTCGAGCCGAGGGAAGCGGTCCTGGTCGTTGCGCAGACCGGCGTTTCGACCCGACAGGGTCGCTGACAGCGAGAGCACGAAGTCACGCTTGTCGGGGTCCTCCCAGACGTGTGCCGCCAGCGTGGCGATCTCCTGGCGCGTCAGGCTCCTCTCCTGGCGCAGCGTGGAACGCACGAGGTCCTTCGGCACGTCCTCCGCCAGCTCGTGGAGCACCCAGCCGCCGAAGCCGCTCGCCATGAGGCTGCTCTCGATGGCCGCCAGGCCCGTGGCGAACCGGTACGTGCCGCTCACCGCGGCCACGGCCACGAGGGCCCGGACGCGGTCGGGATGGGCGGCGCACAGGCCGCTCCTGACTCGGCCACTGCCGTGCCCCCTGTCGTCGCGTACCGTGGCCCGCTCCGCCAGACGGTGGTGCGGTGCCGACCGACAGCGACGGCCGCCGGCGCTCAGACCATCGAGAGCCGGCTGTTCGCCTCCCAGCCCGAGATCGTCCGGGGCAGGTGGTCGCCGACCAACAGCGGGTCGACGGGCCTTGCGTACAGGTAACCCTGGGCCACGAAGGACCCGAGGCTCGCCAGTTCGATCGCCTGGCTCGGCCGCTCGATGCCCTCGGCGATGATCCCGAGACCCAGCGCGTCGCCCAACGCGACCACGGCCTCGACGATGGCCCGGTCGTCGGACTCCTCGTCGAGGTGCTCGATGAAACTGCGGTCGATCTTGAGCGCCTCGACGGGCAGGCGCCGCAGGTAGCTCAGCGACGAGTACCCGGTGCCGAAGTCGTCGATGGCGAGGTGGACGCCCAGCTCCCGCAACGTGCGCAGGATGGCGATCGCCGCCCCCGGGTCACGCATGAGGGCGCCCTCGGTGATCTCGAGCCAGAGCCGCTCGGGTGGGAACCCCGTCTCGACCAGCACCGAGGCCACGATGTCGGTGAACCCGGGGTCGGACAGCTGCTGGGGCGAGATGTTCACGGACATGGCCGGTGGCTCCCCCTCGATGCCGGCCACCGCCCGGCCGGCCATCCACCTGGCACCCTGGCGGCAGGCCTCGCGCAGCACCCAGGCCCCGAGCTCGACCATCAGTCCGCACTCCTCGGCCAGCTCGATGAACTCACCCGGGGGCAGGAGGCCCCGCTCCGGATGCCGCCAGCGGACCAGTGCCTCGGTGCCCACCAGCGTCATGTCACGCATGTCGATGTAGGGCTGGTAATGCAGGACGAGCTGGTTCTCCCGGACCGCACGGTGGAGCTCGTTGGACATCCGGAGCTTGCGGCCGGCATCGCCTTCGTCGCGCTCCTCGTAGACGACGTAGCGGCCGGGCCCGAGCCGTTTCGCCTGGTACATGGCGATGTCGGCGGACCGCAGGAGCACCGACGGCGCCATGCCACCGGGGTGGGACAGCGCCACGCCGATGCTCAGCGACACGAACTGCTCGAAGTCGGGCTCGGCCACCGCTGTGGCCATCGACGCCCGGAGCCGGGCCACCACGGCATCCACCTCCTCCACGCCGGCCACCTCGCACAGCACGGTGAACTCGTCGCCGCCGAACCGCGCCAGCACGTCGGAGCTGCGCAGGGCCCCCTGGAGGCGCTGGCCCACCCGTCGCAGCAGTCGGTCGCCGGCATCGTGGCCGATCCCGTCGTTCACGAGCTTGAACCGGTCGAGGTCGAGGAACATCAGCGCCATCTGACGACCGGACGTCTCGGCGTGGTGGAGCGCCGTCTCGAGCCGCTCCATGAACAGGGTCCGGTTGGGCAGGCCGGTCAACGGGTCCGTCACGGCGTGCAGTGCCAGTTCGTCACTCAACTGCCGGCGCTCGGTGATGTCCTCGATCTGACCGATGAGGAACAGCGGCTCGCCGTGAGCACCCCGCACCACCGATCCGTTGACCGACACCCAGACCTGGTGGCCGTCGGCGCGCAGGTAGCGCTTCTCGAACTTGAACTGGTCGAGCTCGCCGGTGAGCAGCTTCCCGATGAGCTCCTGGTTGGCGGCCCGGTCGTCCGGGTGGGTGAACGACTGCATGGGCATCCCGACCAGTTGGTCGGGGTCGTAGCCGAGGATGTCGCCATAGGCCCGGTTCACCTCGATGAACCGGCCGTCGATCCCGAGTTTGCAGATCCCGATGGGTGCCGCGTCGAAGAGCTGGCGGACGCTCGCCTCGCCCTCCGCGATCTCGTCGTTCGCCTCGGCCAGGCGGCTCATGCCCCAGGCGATCAGCTCGCCGAGGGCGACGCAGGCCGGCACGACGTAGATGGCCGACTCCAGTCCGGCAGACCCCAGGTGGCCCCCGATGACCACGAGTGGCACCACGTAGGCCACGAGCAGGACGGGGGTCATCTTGAGCGGTACCCAGCGTCGCTGCGTGAGTCCGATCAGCACGAAGACCAGGACGAAGGTGACGGAGAAGTTGAAGCTGTTCCGGTCGCCGAACACGAATCCGACGCCGATCGCGGCCAGACCGACGGGCACCAGCCACAGGACCGTCGTCCGGGGAAGGCGCTCCCACGGGATCCACCACGAGGCCGCGCCGACGACCAGGGCCGCGGTACCGATGACCACCACGGCGATCCTGGAGTACGTCCCGGGCACCACCAGCTCGGACGCCATCACGAGCAGGCTCGCGAGGACGAAGGCCAGCGCCGCCATCCGCCCGCTCACCACCCTGCTGAGCGAACCGTCCCGCCCCTTCCCTGCGGTGTCCGCCGCCGAGCGCCAGTCCATTCCCTGGTCATCGTCCGAATTCCCTGGTCACTTGAGTTGCGAGACCTGTTGCACACGGGTGTTGTGGCACCACCGGTTGCACCCCGGGAGCCCCTGCCGACGCTGTACCGTGCGGGAACCGGCCAGCCCGGCACCACACCCACGAGGAGTCGCCCCATGAGCCCCGTCCCCTACGCCGACCGGATCCCGGTCCACCGCACACTGCCCGAGCACGGCCTGCCCCGTGACGAGGTCCTCGGCATCCTGCGGTCGATGGCCACCGAGGAGGACGCCACCTGGGAGACGGGCAAGTGCTCGGGCACGATGTACTGCGGCGACCACGACCACTACGACTTCCTGAACGAGGCGTTCTCGCTGTTCTCCCACGTCAACGTGCTCCAGCGAGACATGTGCCCGAGCGCCACCCGGTTCGAGTCCGAGATCATCGCCATGACGCTCGACCTGCTGCACGCCGACGCCGTCGAGGGGTCCGAGCCGGTCGGGCTCGTCTCGTCGGGCGGCACCGGCAGCATCTGCCACGCCATGCTCGCCTACCGCGACCACGCCTCGGCCACCCGTGGCGTCGTACGCCCGAACGTGATCAAGCCCGAGACGGCCCACCCGGCCTTCGACAAGGCCTGCCACCTGTTCGGCATCGAGCTGCGCGTGGCCCCGGTCGACCCGGTCACGACAAGGGTCGACACCGACTGGGTGGCCGGCGCCGTCGACGACGCCACCGTCGCCCTGATCGGCTCCGCCTGCAACTACGGCTACGGGACCGTCGACCCCATCGAGGCGTTGTCGGACATCGCCCTCGAGCACGGCATCGGCCTCCATGTGGACGGCTGCCTCGGCGGCTGGATCCTGCCGTTCGGGCAGGAGCTCGGCTACGACATCCCGCTGTTCGACTTCCGCGTGCCGGGCGTCACGTCGATCTCGGCGGACACCCACAAGTACGGCTACGCGCTGAAGGGGACCTCCGTCCTGTCCTTCCGGGACCGGGCCTTGCGCAACGCCCAGTACTTCTTCAACACCACCTGGAGCGGGGGCAAGTACTGCTCGCCCGGGATGGACGGGTCGCGCTCCGGCGGACTCCTGGCGGCCACCTGGGCCTCCATGGTCCAGCTCGGCCGCGAGGGCTACCGGGGCTATGCGGAGCAGATCTTCGCCACGTCGGCCGCCATGCAGGCCAGCGTGCGGAGCCACCCCCAGCTGCGCATCCTCGGTGACCCGTCGTTCCTCTTCAGCTTCACGTCCGACGAGTTCGACATCTACCACGTCAACGACTTCCTGCGGACCCGGGGCTGGCGGCTCAACGGCCAGCAGTACCCGAACGCACTGCACATGGCCGTCACCCGCCCGCAGACCCGCCCGGGCGTCGCCGAGGCGTTCGCCGTCGACCTGGCCGACGCCGTGGCCCACGCCGTCGCACACGCCGCCGAGACACCGTCGTCGGGGGCCGTCTACGGCGGGGTGGCCGGTGGCATGACCGATGAGGCCGACGAGTTCATCCGGATGATGATGGGCCAGATGATGGACGCCCAGCAGGAGCTGCCCGCCGATGCCTGACACCGGGGCCGGTACCGCAGGACATCACGACCACCGGCGGTGACCCCTCACGTCCGGGAGCGCCGCGAGGACGCCTGGGTCCTGGCCGTGGACCAGGGCACCGGTGGGCCCAAGGTCGGCCTGGTGTCGCTGACGGGCTCGATCGCCTGGACCGAGCACCTGCCCGTGCCCACCGCGCACATTACCGACGGGGGCGCCACCCAGGACGCCGGGCTGTGGTGGGACCTCATCACATCGAGTGCCCGGCGGGCACTGAGTTCCGGGGTCGTCGACCCCGATCGCGTGGTCGCCGTGTCGTGCACCGGCCAGTGGGCGAGCACGGTCCCGGTGGGCGCCGACGGGGTGCCCGTGGGCCCCTGTCAGCTGTGGTCGGACACGCGGGGCGGCCACCACTCCCGCGAGGTGATCGGCGGACCGGTCGCCGGGTACGCCCCGGTGGCCGCCGTCCGCTGGATCCGGCACAGCGGCGGGGCGCCCTCCACCTCGGGTGCAGACCCGATCGGGCACATCCTGCACCTCGAGCGCGACGAGCCCGAGGTGGCGCGGGCGGCCCGCTGGTACCTGGAGCCCGTCGACTACCTGTCGATGCGCTTCACCGGCGTCGCCGCCGCCACCCCTGCGTCGATGGCGGGAGCGTGGCTGACCGACAACCGTCGTCCCGACGTGCTGGCCTACGACCCCGCGCTGGTCCGGGCCAGCGGAGTTCCGCTCGTCAAGCTGCCACCCCTGCGGGCCACGGCCGGCGTGGTGGGGACCGTCCTGCCCGCCGTGGCCGCCGACCTCGGCCTGCCCGACGGCGTGATGGTGGTGGCCGGCACCCCCGACCTCCACTCGGCGTGCGTCGGTTCGGGCGCGGTGCTCGAGCTCCAGCCGCACGTGGCCATCTCCACGACCAGCTGGGTCAGCTGCCCGTTCCCGAAGAAGAAGACCGACGCCATCCGCCAGATGGCCACGGTGCCGGGCATCCTTCCCGGCCTCCGACTGGTGGCGAACAACCAGGAGTCGGGCGGCCGGGCGCTCGAGTGGTTCCGCGACGCGGTCGCCGTCGACCCGACCACCGGCCGCGCCCCGACCTACGACGAGCTGACCGCACTGGCCGCCACGGCGCCGGCCGGCAGCGGACGGGTGCTGTTCACCCCGTGGCTCGCCGGGGAACGCTCCCCGGTCGACGACCGGGCGGCGCGGGCCGGGTTCCACAACCTGTCCCTGCGGACCACCCGCGCCGACCTCGCCCGCGCCGTGCTGGAGGGCGTCGCCCTCAACTCCCGGTGGCTGGCCGAGGGCGTGGAGCACTTCGTCGGCCGTCCGCTCGGCACGTTCCGCGCCATCGGTGGCGGCGCCACGTCGCCACTGTGGTGCTCGATCTACGCGAGCGTCCTAGGCCGGACCGTCGAGCAGGTGGCCGATCCCCTCCTCGCCAATCTGCGCGGTGCCGCCCTCATCGCCGGCATGACGCTCGGTGCCGTGACCCCCGACGAGGTGCGGGGACTCGTGCCGGTGGCGGCCACCCACCACCCGGACCCGGCGGACCGTGCCGTCTACGACCAGCTCTCGGCCGAGTTCCCGAAGCTCTACTCGGCCCAGCGCCGCACGTTCGCCCGCCTCAACCGCTGACCACTGGACGCGAACGTCCCGGTACGCGCCGTCGGCGCCGGCGCCGCCCGGGACGGCGTGCGTGCCCTTCCGGTCAGCCCCGCAGGCGGCCCCCGTCGGCCAGGGCAACGTCCAAGACGTGGGCCGGCTCGGGACGGCCGAGCAGCACGCCCTGGGCCTCGTCGCAGCCGATGGCGCACACGGACCGGAGCTCACCGGGCGTCTCGACTCCCTCGGCCACGACGGCGATCCCCAGCTTGTGGGCGAGATCGACGACGGTCCGAATGACGGACCCGTCATGGCCGCCGGCGTCCAAGTCGGCCACGAAGCTCCGGTCGACCTTGAGCCGGTCGATGGGTAGTCCCTGGAGGTAGTGCAATGACGAGTGGCCGGTGCCGAAGTCGTCGAGGGCGAGGTGGACACCGAGGTCGCGGACACGCTGCATGGCGGCGCCTATGCGGACGACGTCGACCACCAGGACGGCCTCGGTCACCTCCAGGATCAGGTGCCCGGGGGCGAGCCCCGAGCGCTCGAGCGCCTCGCTCACGTCGTCGTAGAGGCCGGGGTCGTGGAGCTGCCTGGCGGACACGTTGACCGACATGGAGAGGTCCGGCCAGCCCCGGTGCTGCCATGCCACGCACTGGTGGGCGGCCTCCTCGAGCACCCATCGGCCGACGGACACGATCTGGCGGCTCTGCTCCAGGAGGGGGACGAATTCGGTCGGGGGCACCGGGCCCAGTTCGGGGTGGTCCCAGCGCAGTAGTGCCTCCATCCCGACGATCCCGGACGGTACCCCGTTCGCCAGATGGAAGAGCGGCTGGTAGTCGAGGCTCAGCTCGCCGTGGCCGTGGGCCACCCGGAGCTCGTCGGCCAACTGGATCTCGCGCTGGTGCTCGGCACCGATGGCGGCGTCGTACACCGCGTAGTGGGCCGGGCCGTCCCGCTTGGCCCGGTACATCGCGGCGTCGGCCTGGGCCAGACAGGTGTCGGGATCGGTGCCGGGGGTGACCGAGGTGATGCCGATGCTCACCGAGGTGTGCAGCTCCCGCTCCCCCACCGAGACCGGTGCGCACATCGTCTGGTGGATCCGCTGCGCAAGGCTCCGGGCCGCGTCGTCGGGGTCCTCGAGGTCCTCGGCCAGCACGACGAACTCGTCACCGCCGAGCCGCGCCACCGTGTCGGTCGCCCGGACCAGCTCGAGCAGTCGGCCGGCCACCTCCACGAGCAGTGCGTCACCCGCCGGGTGCCCGAAGCGGTCGTTGATGGCCTTGAAGTTGTCGAGATCGAGGAAGAACAGCATCGACCCGGTGCCGTGCCTGTCACCACGCGACGCCGCGCGGCGCAGCCGGTCGGTCAGCAGCATCCGGTTGGCCAGGCCGGTGAGGGCGTCGTGCAGGACCTGGTGGGACAGGTTCTGCTGTTGGGCGCGCTGGCGCTCCTTCAGCAGCTGCCAGTTCTCGTCGAATGCCCGTACCGTCCGGACCACACCGCCGTCGCAGCTGAGCTGGACGAACGTGCGGGCCACGCCGAGCGTGGACTCCCCGATCCCCAGCCGTTCCGCCTCTTCCTCCAGCGCGGCATTGCACAGGTCACGCCACGACAGGTACCCGCGCACCGCAGTGGGCAGGTCGGACTCCACCAGCATGGCCTTCTGGGCCCGCCGGTCGTTGCTGCGGCGCTCCTCCTCCGGCCCCGTGTCCCCGGTGGCCACCCATCGACCCACCAGCTCTGCCCCCAGGCGGGCCGACTCGGACACCGCATCGCGGATGTGGGCGGGGAAGCCCGCTGACACCTCGGCGGCGATCGCCCGTGCCCGGGCCTGGAGGGCGACGCCCAGCGCCAACCGGTCCTCGCCCAGGGTGGCGACGGGTGCGGACGTCCCGTCGAGCAGGAGATCGGAGGCGGCGGTGGAACTCATCTGTCGCGACTATCGGCAGGGGCCCGAGCCAACTTGACCATTCCCGGTGCCCGCCGGGGACCCGGTGTCTAGGGTGGGCGGGACGACCACCGAGGGAGGACCATGAAGGCTGCGGTGTACTACGAGACCGGCGCCCCGGACGTGTTCCGCTACCAGGACGTGCCCGACCCCACCTGCGGCCCGGGAGAGGTGATCATCCGGGTGGAGGCGGTCAGCATCGAGGGGGGAGACACCCTCAACCGGCTCGGCGGCGACCTCGTCACGGTCCCCCACGTGGTCGGCTACCAGTGCGCCGGTGTCGTGGTCGAGGTCGGCGACGGCGTCGACGACCTGTCGCCCGGCGACCGGGTGGTGACCGTCGGGATGGACGGCTCCCACGCCGAGCTGCGGGTGGCCGGTCGGGCGTTCTGCTGGCCGATCCCCGAGGGCGTGCCGACCGAGGAGGCCGCCTGCGTGCCGGTCCCGTTCGGCACGGCCGACGACTGCCTGTTCGAGTTCGGCCGGCTCCGGGCGGGCGAGACGGCACTCATCCACGCCGGGGCCGGTGGGGTGGGGATCGCCGCCATCCAGTTGGCCAAGCGCGCCGGTGCCACCGTGCTCGCCACCGCGTCGGGTGACGAACGGATCAGCCGCCTCGCCGACCTCGGGCTCGACCACGGTATCGACTACACCACCACCGACTTCGCGCAGGCGGTCCGCGACCTGACCGAGGGGCGCGGCGCCGACGTCATCGTGGACTCGGTCGGCGGATCCAACCTGCAGCGCAGTCTGCAGTGCCTGGCCTACCGGGGCCGGTGCGTCACCTTCGGCGACGCCGGACGGGAGAACCCCTCGAAACTCGACATCTCGACCATGCGGGCCAACAACCAGACCCTGGTGGGCTACTTCCTCGGGGCCGAGCTGTTCCTCGGTTCCCGGGCCCATGCCATGATCGCCGGCCATCTCGACGACATCGCGGCCGGACGCCTGCGGGTCGTCGTCGATCGTCGGTTCCCCCTGGAGCAGGCCGGTGAGGCGCACGCGTACATCGAGAGCCGGCGGGCATTCGGCCGGGTCCTCCTGATCCCGTGATCGTCCGGCCGGCGACCCGTGACGACGTGCCGGCGCTGGTCGGGCTGATCCGCGACCTGGCGACCTACGAGCGCGAGCCCGACGCCGTCGAGGTGGACGAGGAACTGCTCGCCGATGCGCTGTTCGCCGCCGAGCCGGTCGTCTTCGCCAACGTGGCCGACGACGACGGGTCCGTCCTCGGTATGACGATCTACTTCCGGAACTTCTCCACCTGGACCGGGCGGCTCGGCATCTACCTCGAGGACTTCTACGTCCGCCCCGAGACGCGGGGTGCCGGAGTCGGGCGCGCGCTCATGGCCGCACTGGCCGACGAGGCCCGGGCCCACGGCTACGCCCGCATCGACTGGTCGGTGCTCGACTGGAACGAGACCGCCATCCGCTTCTACCAGTCGATCGGAGCGGTGCCGATGGACGGGTGGACCGGCTACCGGCTGTCCGGCGAGGCGCTGGCGGCGCTGGGCTCCACGGACCATCAGGAACGCTGACTTTCACGAACAGGTCGGTGGCGCCTCAGCTGAGACGACCGAGCGCCTCGCTCCCGGCGTTCAGGGACACCGGCCTTGCGATGGTCCTTCGCCTCTAGGGACGTCGCCGGGCGTGGAACAGACTTCCCACATGCCCACACCAGAGGCCAGCTCAGAATCGCCTGATGAGACCCCGCATTCTCGGCATCGGTGGCTGCTTGGATTCGAGCCCATCTTCGAGGGTGGGTGGTTCCACAAGGGGGCACGGGCCCAGTCATGGGATGTTGAAGAGGAACTTGGAGCACTCGCACTGCTCGGGGATGTGACCATCGACTTGGCGAACTCCAAGGGGCTTCCCTCGGTAGTGGACGTCCAGGCATACGCAATCGGCCGAGATGTCGATGTCCTGGTTCGTCCGGGCACCCGAGTCGAGCTGTCGGGTCGAGCAGGTAACGATGACCTCAACAGCAGCGCCGTCAGTGTCGCATCGACGGAGGCCGACCACCTAGCCTCGAAAATTCGTCCCACCCCTGATCCGAGGTTGCGCGCGTCCGCGTAAAAGCCCCCCTGTCCTGGGAGAATGTGAGTCTCTACACAACACATCAACCAGGCTCAGGAGGGCTCCTTG